>Ga0315285_10000327_pt1 | contig 48460 bp, 45 predicted proteins | sample YL17G09_36_MG_FD_203698 | JGI IMG/M metagenome (GOLD analysis project Ga0315285, IMG submission 203698) | Sediment microbial communities from Yellowstone Lake, YNP, Wyoming, USA - YL17G09_36 | ecosystem: Environmental > Aquatic > Freshwater > Lake > Sediment | place: USA: Wyoming | collected...
ATTTTCTATCATTTGTGGTCCCTACTCGATATGCTTGTGGGTTCCCCCAGCGGTACAGAAGATCGCCACCTTTTCCACTATTACCACCAGTATGACCTGCCGCTTCTGCTGTTGTCGTGCTATGATCGATCACCCAAATTTCATTAAAATTATGGACACTGATCAGTATTTGGTCAAACTCTTCGTTATAATCAATGGAATTCGTATGCATCCAATCTTGTTGTGTTGAAGTCACATAATTAATATCAACTAATTCTGGATGGTTTCCTACCACGCCATAATTTGCTTTAAAAGCGTCATAATCTTGAATCAGATGATCCCAGACATGCCACTCCCAGACAATTGTCCCACTTGTTGGGCCAGTAGGTTGAACTTCAATGATATGGTCAGGCTGAAGTCCGCCACTGGAAACGTAATTTGGGTTTCTTCCTGCAGCAGTAGCCTCAGTACGTGTTTTTGTTTCCCAGGCAATCAACAACACATTGCCATTGGGTAATGATTTAACGTCATGATGGCTGAGATCCCCATTGGTATTGTATCGAAAATCCCATACGACTGTCCCATCCCATTCAACTTTTTGAACACCGCCACCAGCTCCTCCAGTACCGGGACCTACACCGACTCTTATTGTACGGAGAATCGTCCCATCACCCAACCACCACACCGCCACACCAGGAAAATAACTACTTGCCCATGAATGGTTTATTGTTCCTGTACCATCTATTAAATACGTAGTAGTGGTCCACATAGGTGCGTATAAAATCTGACCGTCTAAAGACATTGAAGATTGTTCATAGGTTTGATGTATCGTTTGAGACCGTGACGAAGGTAGAATGGAAATTCCTGATAACAATATGATAATTGAGAGTCCTATTGTCTGAAATTTATTACAGTTCCTCATACTAATCAAATTTAATAATCCTCTGATGTTCATAATTTTTCCCTTTGTATATAATACTCGATATGGTACATAAAGTTTTTTCTCAATTTTATACCAAATTAACGGATTCCAAACGAGAAATCCCATTACTTGTGACTCATGGATGAGAGAGGAGCATTGATGGTAAAATGTCGGTAAGTGTTCTCTTCGCTCGCAGAAGAAAAACACATCATCAACGATTTAATAAAAATATATAACGAATTAAAATCATAAAAATACTCCAATTATAGCTTTCTGACGAAAGAAAAAAGCCTCTCATCACAGAATAAAAGCTACAGGAGAAACCTATCATGATTCCTTGATTAATGACAGAATGATGTACAGGAGTACCTTCACATATCGCTACGACTGTCTTCTTATTCTTGTATTCAGAAAAAGAAAAAGAGAAAAAAGTTTTGTTTATCCGGTCATACCATGGATTCTTTCTTCGACACCTTTTATCTCTTTTTCCAATTCTTTTTTGTACTTTTTCAGGTTTTCAATTTCCTCGTCTTTACTGAGGAAATGTCTATGTTTTGGTGTGTAGTAACAACACCGTTGTGGTTCGCAGTCACAGCCGCACATTTTATATTCCTCCTAATACATATTGTATAGTAGGTATGTATTTAATACTAAGTATAATCTGGTAAGTATTTAAAGGAGAAAGTTACCCTCAAAAGAGTAAGTATCTCATTGGTGACTTAGTATGCATGACGAAAAATGTGAATGTGACGGGGATTGCATCTGTCCAGTGCAAGGAATCATTGACGTCGTAGGTAAAAAATGGGCAATCTGTATCGTGAATCACTTAGGTAGAGCCAAATCTCTCAGGTATAATGAGATAAAAAACCAAATAGGAGTAATAAGTCCAAAAACACTCTCCGACACACTTAAAGTATTGGAAAAAGAAGGGGTGATCAATAGGAATGTCTATCCTGAGACACCGCCTCGTGTTGAATATTCATTGACTAAAAAAGGAAATGAATTGAAAATAGCGCTTCTACCATTACTAAAATGGTTACAAAAACAATGAATTTACTCAGACCTGTTTCATACCTGCAGTTCATACCGCTCTTCTGTGGTCCTCTTCCCCCAAATCTCATGGGTTTTATCTTCGACTTTTTTAAACCCAGCACATGTATACAAACGACCAGCTGCATGTAAATCATTTGTTGTCCAAAGAAAAACGATTTTGTATTTGCATTCTTTACAAAATTCAAGCGCCTTTTTCATAAGTTTACTACCAAGACCTCGCCTGCGGTAGTCAGGATGAACAAGGAACCAACGAAGTTGAGCCACTAATTCTGAATGCCTCACAACAGCAATCACACCTATAATCTGATCATCTACCTCTGCTAACCACATTCGATCTTTCTTTGGATTAAATGATTTAAAAAATTCAGCAAGTCCGGCAGCAACATACGCTTCGAATGTCTGGTCATAACCGTATTCACTAACGTATAAAACTCCATGAAGATGCGTTAAATAGTCGATATCCTCAGATTTAAAATTGCATCGCAACTTCCATGGTGAGCCACTTTTTTTCAATCGTTCATGTCGGTGGTGTTGCCCTTTCATACTACCTTTTGAAATCAGTATCCGTCATATAACACTATAGTTAATTGTCGAAAGAAATTGGCCAATTCCACTCATAATGAGAAAAATCTCTGATAGAAAAATTCATCATTTCATATGATTATTATTCGTTTTTTCTCCCTATGAATACTCACCAGATACCATCATGATTCCCAAATTATTACCCTTAATCCATAACAGAGAATGGAACAAGGAATATGACGATTCCGCCAAGAAGAAAAGTGAGAAAGTCCACCCCGCAGCCCACCAGATTCATATAGTATATTATTGAATAAAAAATAACACAACTATTTAAGAAAATAGTATAAGATACAGTTCTGTTACAACATTCATTCAATGTAAGCGAGGAAAAAGATGAATCCACAAAATGAAATTACTATAGACGAAGTAAAGAGTGGTTCCTCAGTAGAAAGAGAACTTAAAAAATATCTAAAATTATTAAATGGGGAAACAATCGAATTGAAGAGTAAAATATTCAACTTCTCTGAAAAATTGGCGAAACAAAATCAAGGAGTTGTTCTGCTATCTAATCAACGATTGATACTTCTTCTCCATCGCGCCTTGGGTTCAGATCAACTCATGTATATCCCGTTTGCTAGGATAACCAAGGCGAGTTTTTCATCTGCGAAAGGTCTACGGTCAGGCAGGAAAGCGATAGAAATTACCTATGATAATAAATCAATAAATTTTGGAATTGCTGCATTTCTAGGTCGAACTAGTAATAAAGAAACATCTGATCTTTTTGAAGAGTTAAAAAAGAAATTGCCGGGTCATATCATTAGTGGATGATCTTCTTTTTCCCTCACCAATCAAGCGGTCCCCAGTTACGGCTTTTGCAATTTGGGCAAACATACGTGGTGCGATCATTTTCTATAGGAATTTTCAACGGGACGAGAAATTTAATCTCACATTTTTTACATCGATAAAGGTATACCATTCAATATAATGAACAATTCCAAGTTAAAAAACATTGTTGGAGAATATCACTTTAATTATGAAAAGCGCACAACTGGAGTGACCAATCTTGATATAATAAATCAATAAAAAAGAAGTTACGTCCAAAGTATCCTTTGATATCTCCTTAAAAACCAGACACTGGCGGTGGTATCAATGAAGGATCAAAGTCTGAGGGTAACTCCTTTTTGGTGGCGTATTGGTACATGGCCGCGACATAAATCCCGTTGGCCGCTGATGCCACAACCCCGATGATCGCCCAGTAGAAAAACGCGATGATGACCCCGATGACAATCCCTGTCGTACTCCCAAGGAGCGCGCCAAGAACAATCGGGATGATACCAAGCAGTGCTAGTAAGAAAAAGATAATGCCAAAGCCAAAGGTTCCGATGATGGTTTCTCCCCAGGTTTGTTTGAACAACGACGCGCTTCGTCGAATAGATGGGGCGATCCCTTTTTTCTCAAAGATAAGCACCGGGATGATAAAGAAGGTGACGTACGTCCATGCAAAACCGATGATCCCTGCGATTATTTTCCCAGCCCATCCTGCGCGTTCTCGAATCGCTTGTAAGATCATACCGATGGTTGCTGAGATGAGCGCCCAGATGAGGATCCGACCGATGTTCTGAGAGGCGATACGGAACCCATCAGCAACCGTTGGATCTCCACCATTCAACCGAATATTCGCGCATCCGATGATCGCAGTGTTGAAAAAGATAACAATAAAGAATAAGACGAAATAAATCAAAATCGTGAGTACTGCCCAAAGCCATAACGACGTTTCAATAGATGGTAATCCAAGAAAGTAAAACCCTATAAAAAACGACACAAGGATTATCGCGGAGGCAACAAAGGAAAGAATGGGAAAGATCATGATTTCCTTATCTTTTCTCAGGACTCCGAGGCTTGTTTTCATCAGCTGCCAGCTACGACCAAATTTACCCATGGGGCAGCGTATCATGAGACCGCCAGATAAATATTATGGTCTGGTTGAAAACGATAGTTTCTATAATACAACACATCGAGGATGAGCGAGACCCCACAAAATCGATTGGGGAAGCGTTCATCATGGAAACGTAACGAGAAATAAACCGCTTAGAACTGATCTGGTATCACGCTTTTTTCTCCTGTTTTTAACGCTTTGAACGTAACCAAATTAACGTGTAAAGATAACCAACAGGAGACCGGGTAACAACTAAGGATGTTGTTCGAACAGCAACCACAAAGCTACATAGTTTCTTCTTAAAAACAAGGAAAATGTGTGATTTGCGCAATAATCTTATCACCGTGGCTAAAAGATTGGAAAAATTGATACGTTCTAATTAACCGAGCCTCTTTCTTCTCTTTTCTTTCTTTTCATTGTAGATGGGAAATACTGATATTTGAGCGTGAATTTACTCATAAAAAACTGAAAACACCAAAGATATTTCAGGTTCAGTGAATTCCATTGAATAATTATTTAGCGTACACCATCTAACGCATTATTCACCAGAGTATCACATCGAGAAATAAATGGATCAGTTCTTCTCCTGTGATTGTACACTACTTTTTTAAACATTTTTTCCCGCTGTTTCAAATCAGAAAAGAGTTTTTGAATATGTGGCGTCTTTACTCTATATCGTCCATTCAACTGCATGACTACAAGCTCGCTGTCTAAAAAACAACACACCTCATTTTGAGAAAAATCTACAACAAGTTCTAACGCTTTGATGAGTGCTTTATACTCAGCAATATTATTTGTCGCAGTCCCGATACATTCCTTGTGTTCTAACAAAAGCTGTTTCTTTTCATCATACAGCATAATACCAATTGCTGCAAGACCCGGGTTTCCCCGCGCCCCACCATCTGTGTACACAAATATTTTATCAGATTTCATCATTTCATTCTCATCAACAAATTTTTCAACCATGCCGATTGCATGTGCGGTTCTCATTGCTTTCCCTTGATTCACATATTCGATAGAGATATTCCATCGTTTCTTCTTTTTTTATAGCTGTTCCATCTTCTGCCACAATTTTTTCCTTAATCAAAGGACAGTTCTGTAACATTTACCCTTTTAAAAATCTATAACCATCAAATAGTGATAAATGTTTTAAGGAATTAAAAAAAAAAAGAAAAAAAAGATATTAAGATTGATAAAATCTAGGTGATTTCGAAAATTTTATCTAAAATCTTTTTGGCGGCCGATGTTTCTGATAACAGTCCTTACAATAGACTGGTCTTGATCCATCGGGCTTGAAAGGAACTTCAGTTTCCTTTCCGCATTCTGCACAAGTCACCTTATGCATTTCTCTTGGTGGTCCATCAAAACGACCACCGCCACTACTTTCTCTATACATATTATACATCTCTTTTTGTTTAAGTTTGTATATACATCTACTATATAAAATTATAGATTGAACGATTTTGGAAAGCTATTAAGATCGTATGTTGGTGTTAGAAGAATTTCCAGACGTTTCTGGTTTGTTCTTCGATCAGCACGTCTTGTTCGTAGACTTTGACGTCAATGGTTTTTCTGCCAAAGGATATCGTTAGAGAATAAAACGATCAAAACTCACCCTCATCACTCCTTATACATAAGGGATGGATAAGGGTCAGATATAGGTTTCTGCAGAGGGGTTTTTCAAAACCCTCTATATATTATCGCTGGTATTTATACTCTCAATAGGGTGTTGAAATGGTTTGTTTTTCTTCTGGTGATCAAAATATTTTACATACCTTCAGTTCATCATGTACAGAATTATCATTTTGATATGCAACAACTTTTATCATATGAAAGCCGAAGGACCGCTTGCTCCAATGCCAGCTATACGGCGCCGTCGTATCAACACCCTGCAGTTCACTATCAATGTAGAACTCCACCTGGTCGACACCAGATTTATTCACATCTCGCACGGTCGCCTCAACATCAATCGCACCGAAAATTAGCGGGAAAAAGAAAGACATTACTTTCATGTTCGCAAAATAGAGCCCCTTCTCAGGTTTTGTGATTGTCACCTGAAACAACGGCTCCTCTGTAATCAAAAGAGTGAGAATCTCTGCACTCGCCAACGATTCAAGAGTAAAAGTATCAGAATTTTCTTTCAGAAGCTCACCAGTCTCCGTATACCAGTATGCAGGAAACGGTAGAATCAAGGTAATATTGTTCACCTCATGATCATAGACGTTTTCGACCACACACGAGATGATATCCTTCTGAGGATTACAAGTTGCTTGCACATACTCCCATCGAGTAAGACCAACGGGGGAATACGCGGTGTTCCACTGATCGTACCGATGGAACAACCAATCACCACCACCCACGCCGACATCAAACGCAAACATGTTCCACCCATCTGATCCACAGAGCATCATCCCATCCACAATCGAGGGAGGTGCGGTCACACTGGCGCCAATGGGATACCGCCACAGAATCGCTCCGGTGCTCTCATTTAACGCATAAAAGGCACCTTCAGAACCATCCCGTGTCCCAATAAAGATCAGCCCACCGCTCAACGTTGGTGAACTAATATCGCAGGTGTCACCAACTTTTGTTTCCCAGAGAAGATGACCGGTACTAGCAGTCAAGGCGTACACATACCCTAGTGTATCTGCAATAAACACCCGTCCGTTGTGATACGCGTTAAAGGACAACGATCCTCCGTGGAGGGGATAACTCCATAGCAATCGTCCATCACTTTCGTTGTACGCATTCATCGTGTTGTCATAATAGATTGCCAAAAAAATACGTCCCTGGCCATCTGCGGTGATGGAGTTGTCCCAGGGACCAGCAGATAAGGAAACATTCCATATTTCATGGCCATTGGAGGCATTTATTTTATACAATCTACCCACGTTATAATCGTCCCAGAAAGCACCGTAGACAGCGTTATCCTTCAGCATCGGTTTATTCGGACACACACTAAACCCTGTCGGATAGATCCAGTTGATACTGCCATCCACCTTATTCAAAGCATACATTTTTGTCTCATAAAAACCAGAACAAAAATATAGCTTACTTTCATCATATTGGACTGACTCTGCAATACCACCATAAATGAACGTTTTCCAAAGTTGTTCTCCGGTGAACCTGTCAAATGCATACATATATTCATTATCTGGATCTAGACCGTGGGAACAACTCCCTATATACACAACATCATCGTCTATTACAGGACCGACATATCCAGGTCCCGTGTAATTATTCCAGATAATTTCCCCATTGGTTGTGTCAACTGCAAAGATTTTATCGTGACCATCTCCATGAGTACTACAGGAACCAATATACGCTATGTCGTGGGCATAGGTCACCGCAGATTCCTCATAGTTGGTGCCAGTCGTATTTGCTTTCCAGAGCAGTTCATGACCATACGCGACACCTGAGGTGTTCACAGTAATCATTACCTCAGAGTTGAAATCAAAGATCATGAGAGATTGCGGTACTGTTTGTACAACCGCAGAGTCAATGAACACCGCTTCAGCACCAAGAGAAAAAACTCCAATGGCTACCATAAAGATACTAATCAATTTCTTATACATGACAGACTCCCTTAACCAGCAACAATATTCGACCCAATGAGATATTATACATTTTGAGCCTATATAAATATTATTCACTGAAAAAATAAAACATATATATAAAAAAAACTCATATCTCTCTAAAAAACAATACTAATCCGTCTATGAATAACAGGAGGAATGAATCATTGGAATGAATTTGATGATATGTTCAAATCCCAGGGAATACAAAGATTATTAATATCCTTTTCATTATAAATATACATAATGAAAACACTGGCTGCTCTCTTCCTGGTTCTTCTCCTCCTTCTTTCCTCCATACAAGTGCAGAGCAACACACAAGATGATACCATCTACAATCCAACAGGACTTTCTTATGATCGATCCACCCGCTTATCTATCGCAGACGCCGTGATCGTACCTGATAACAACCCATTTTTTTGTCTCATTAGTACGAGTGTTGCGTGTTGGTATGACAGAGCAGCGAATACTACTGGGCTAATCCCCTTGCTGGTACAACACGAAGGCAAACTCGTCGACGCGCAGACACGATTCCTTGAGACGTATTTTTCCTCAAATAACCACAGCCTTCTCATTCTCGGTGAACATCTTAATACTTCATATCCTACCACAGAGATATTAGGCTCCCCACCCACAGTTGCCTTAACTCTTGCAACACAAGCGTTTACGACAGCAGCAGCCGTTCTCATCATCCCCTACGACACAGAAGATGCTTACCAACTCAGCCTGCTCGCAACACCGCTTGCAAGTTACCTCAACATCCCGATACTTATCTATGATCACAACGACGCAGCGCTTCAAACTGTCTGCACACAGCTACAAACCACCCACGCGTATCTCATTGGAGATATCGCTCTCAACCTCACCAACGTCACTCTGATACCCCTCACTAATGAAGAAGCGATCACCCAAACTATCCTCACCGTCATCAAAGAGCAATTTGGCGCAATCAACTATCTTACCATGACCAACCCTTCTGATGTTATCCCACCCGCGGTCATCAACACAACGAAAATAAAAATAACCGATCATATTACTAATAAAAAAATCATCATTCTGAACAAAGAACTTGATATAATTGGAAATGATACCCGCGAGTATAGTATAGCCATCCCCAAAGGTATTAATCGAGTGCACATCTCTGGAGAAATTCTTCAAAAAGGAAGACCGTTTTTTGAACGCTTCTCTCCGATTGTTCCCCTTATATTTATGATCCTTACTGATGCACAGGGTCATATCGTTGCTTACGCCAACAGCATGGGCTATGACATCGGAAACACATATCTCGAAACACTCACGTGTAATGCGTCAGGAGCATATACTCTTCAGGTAAGGGTATACAATGGGATAAAAGGCGGCTTCCTCGTCCAGCGGGGAATATCTTGGTTCGATGCTGATATCAATATCACCGCAACTATCACTGCATTAGGAAACCCGCATCTCCCACTTATCCCAAATCTTTCTATTATCGCACCGTATCTCACCGCAGCCCACGGTGGACTCATTATCGCCAACAACACCTGGGAGCTCACCGATGCATCCTACGCATCAGCTGCCCAAGGTTCAGGGGCCGGCCCCTGGTACAATGAATCGTTACATCCCTTCACGAACACAAAAGTCAATACAACAGTGCAGCAACTCAAGAGAACCTTAGAAACCCTTGGTACCCATGGTCTACTCACTGGGTATCTCAATGGACCAGCCTGGCTTGCCATTCTTGCTGATACCACCATGATTCCGATGTACTATTTCGGTCCCTCGCAAGAGGATATCCCTGACCGAGGGTTGCCATCAGATAACCCCTATTCACTCAACGAGAATCTTTCGGTGGGACGTCTTATCGGTTGGGATATACAAGATGTTTCCGTACTTATTGCACGGACGTTTTTCTATGAAACCCTCTGCGGTCAACCAGAAAACCCAGGTGATTGGCATCATCGATTCAGTTTCGTCTTTGGAGAAGGATTTGGTGAGACCGGAGGAATCTTCCATCAGGTCCCCTATGCCAAAGAAATCAGGAACTACGGGTTTACCTCAAAAGTCTATGGTGACTTCCGGAACAGTCGACAGATTGCGGATTTGTTGCACGTCTATACCGGCGCAAACTACATCGAATACCTCGGCCATGGAGACTGGTTTTGGTTTCCTGCATCACTCTACGGGTTTGATATGTTTTCAAAAGCTGTGGATGTCGCCCATGCAAAGAACTGGGTGTACGACAAACCAAGCATCTTCCTGACCTCAGCGTGTTTAATGGGACGAACCGATGGTCTCCCCCCCCAAATGAACATAGGACTTGCCATGCTTCATGCCGGCTGTAACGGCTTTGTGGGAGCAACAAGAGAAACCGGTCAGGAATCTAGTCTTACTACTCTGGAAAACCATCTGATCGTTGATAACTGGAGTCTTGGGGAAGCATTGCGCGGTGAAAAACGAGTTGATGCAGAACCACCGACCTTTTACGTTCGCGTGTTGTATGGTGATCCTGCATGTAACCCCTATGAGCCACAGCATGGATTCAGCAATCAAGGAAGACCGGTATTCATAGAATCATAAAAAATTTGATTGATAGTTGAAAGGAAAAGAGGACGTAAAATAGAGAAAGGTATTGAGCTGGTGAGGCGAAGAGGAAAAAATGGAAAAACCACACTCCCTCGTATTTTACATCCTCACTTAACAATTGTTAATTCTTGTTTATATGACTTTCGCTTTTTAGAGCCACCAAGGAGGAAAAAACGACTCATTCACCAACCCGAACAAGGAGATTGAGGTAAAAAGATCCCAATTTTAAACGAACACAACTAATACTTACCATATGGGAAATGAGTGACCTTCTCCCCTTCCTTTTTTGCTCCTCCTTTCTCTCGTAACAAACATTTATAACTCTCCCTCCCATCCTGAAAAGAAGTGATTTATTATGGTTTCAGCACAAGACATCCTTAACACAGAGGTGGTAAAAAGAGACGCAAACGACAACTTCTCCCAAGTAATAAACCTGTTCAACGACACCGATGCCATCATCATCACCGACCATGGCAAATATCATGGAATGCTGTTAAAACGAACACTCATGGAACCAACAGTGACCCTGCAAACAAAACTCCATACCATGCTTTCTCACACACCGAAACTTACCCCCACAACACCTGTGGAAGAAATCGCTCGTGTCATGGTCGAAAATAACGTCTACTATCTCCCTGTCCTTCACAACGATGTTCTCCTTGGTATCGTCACCGCAGACGATGTCGTCAAAAAACTCACGGAACAAAACATCGGAACGCAGCCAATTAAAACCATCATGTGCACCAACCCATTGTCCGTAAGCCCACATGAGACTATCGGGAAAGTCCTTCACCTTTTCCGACAAGAAAATATTTCATACCTCGCGGTTGTTGATCATAATAACGTTGTCGGTGCAATCACCATCAACACCATCATTAACAACGTCCTCCATGCACACAGCAACGTCGAAGGACGCGACGGTTTTGAATCAGAAAAAAGACAAAAACTTGACCTTCCCGCAAAAACTATCATGCAAGAACAACCCTTGCTCTTATCACCAGAAACTACTATCCGGGATGTCCACACCAAGATGCACAAATCCGAGCTCCCTGGGATACTCATCGGAAAAGAAAACCATCTGCACGGCATCGTCACGCATAAAGAATTTCTCGCACCATACGCAGGATTCGAAAAAGAAGAAACCATCGCCATTCAATTCCATCACCGCAACAACAAAGTCGAAGGTTTCGATAAAGAACAAACAGTCCAATTCCTGAGAGAAGAATTCTTGAAAAACTACGAAAAATACCTTGTGGTCGGCTACCTCCATGTCTCCCTTGAGCAGCACAAAGAAATCAAACAAGGACTCTTCAGAGTCGTCTGCGAAATGAAACTTTCTGGAAAACCTGGTGTCTTCTACGCGACCCAAGAGGGTTACGGTCCTATGCAGGCAATGAGAAATGCGTTCCTCGCCATCGAACATCAAATCAACAAAGTAAAAAAAACCTAAACAAGAACTAGTGACAACAAAAGATAATTCCTTACTTTTTTGTTGCCACGACAACCTTCACCGGTAATCTCCACAGAGACAGATCTGCGACATCTACCGGTTGAAAACCAGCGGCAAAAACTGCTTCTTCAACGAAAATTGGTCGGCAATCAACCAACCGAGGAAACCATCGATGCGCCCATTCATATATCCTAATCATCACCTTAGCATCCTGTTTTTTTGATAATGAAACCACTCCAATTCGTCCATTGTTTCGAAGAACTCGATGACACTCAGATAACAGTATTGGGATTTCTGGGGTATCAAAAAGCTCGAGGGTAAAATTCATTATTACCACATCAACAACATTATCATCAAATGGAAGATGTATCGCATCACCACATCGAAGGCCAACACGATCTTTAAACCCTGCGGTTTTCACTTTCTCCTGTGCAACCTCACACATGACCTCTGAGATATCAATTCCGTAAACCCTCCCCGGGTTACCGACTAATTCGGCCAAGTTCAGAAGACACGATCCTGTTCCAAAACCAATCTCAAGCACCTGTTCTCCTTCTTGAACACGAAGCTTTTGCACACACACCTCCCAGCACTTTTTCTCAGACGTCCCAGCCAGAAGATCATACCATCGACTTATCTGATTGTAAAACACTTTTGCTTCCTCCCGTGTTCGAGTTACCCTGCTGATTTCCATCGCATCAACCTAGGTCCATTATTGCTGGTCATTATGCTTATCATCGACAATTCGATACGACGTCGTAATTGGTACCGATGGCTTTAACATCGCGGACACAGGACAGTATTTCTCCTGCGAAAGCTCAATTGCCCGCTTTAAATGCACCGGGTTCAACCCGTTACCAAAGAACACGAACTCTAGATGGATTTTCGTAAAAACCTTTGGATGCGTCTCAGACCGTTCCGCATCAATATGAACCTCAAAGCCTGTCAATCGAACTTTTTTCTTTTCTAAAATCGACACGACATCGCATCCGGTACAACTCCCCAATGCGAGCAATACAAGCTCCATCGGATGCGTAGCCGCGTCAGATCCTGCAAACTCTTTTTTGCTGTCAACCGGCACCCAATGGTTACTTTCCCCTTTTCCGATAAAAGAACAGCCTTCTATCTGTTTCACCACTGCCTTCATAGATCTTCCACTCCTCTCTTGTATTAACTACTAAGGTATAAATCATGTCTCTATGAAAATGAAATCAACCCCTTGTTTTATCCGGGGCGTTTCAGATTTCTTTAAGAATGACGTATAGCGAAGCATCAAACAGATGAAACCTCGTGTTCACTGAAAATCCTTGGTTGTTTCTGGATTCCATACATTTAAATAAATAAATTATTATGTTTTTTAATTGATGAAAATAAGTGCTTCCAAAAAATCAATGGATCTCCTTGCATTTTTCCTTTGTTTTTCTCTCTTGCTTCTTCCGCCTGCTCTTGGGTCGTCGTCCTCTCATTATATAACCGCAACACAAAAGTCTGCAGTCATACGCATATCACCTGATCTTCCCGAGATGTTTGCGGCGGTCAACGAATCACGATTACGATCCTACGTTCAAATTATCCAAGAGTTCGGTCCACATCCTACAGGATCACCAGGACTTGATGCCCTCGGTGATTATCTCTACGGTGAATTAACTGCAATGAATATCTCCGTGAAATATGACCCGTGGCATGAGAAACAAAAGTCTGGGAAAAACATCGTGGCAACATTACCAGGAATTCATTCAGCTACTACAACAGTTTTAATCTGTGCGCATTATGACAGCCTTGCTATTTCACCAGGCGCAGAAGATGATGGCTCTGGAGTTGCCGCTGTTCTGATGATCGCCGATATCATGCATCATTACTCCTTTAACACGACTGTAAAATTCGTCTTGTTTTCAGGAGAAGAACAGGGACTTCTTGGAAGCCGAAGCTATGCAAAAAATGCGTCAGCCACCAACGATAACATTATTGGTGCCCTTGCTCTTGACAAAATCGGTTACGCGGTTACCAGCGAAGAAGGAAACAGCCTACGGCATCATGCGAACCCTGCGTCAGCATGGATGGTGAATATCAGCCGATCTGTCGCATGCCGATATCCCAATGAAATTGGACTTTACGTTCTTCGTCTTCCCGAGGATCCAGAAAGCGACCATTTTTCTTTTGTTGAACAGGGATATGCAGGAAGCGATTTTGTAAGAAATGCAACCAACCCGTTCTATCATACCTCGGAAGATATCGCTGATCATATGAATTTTTCCTATCTGACCAAAGTCTGTAAACTTGCCCTGGGAACCATTGCTTCGATGGCTTGTTTATATCCCAAGCTTAGCAATCATGATATCAAAATAATGATGCAAGGATCACGGTTGTCAAATCCTGCGCAATTCTCTGTTTTTGTGGAAAATATCAATGGCGCTGCGGATACCGCGAATGTCACCATCACTGTTACGATGAAGCATCTCCTTAGAAGAGGATATGTTCAAACCATCAAACAAGGGATTACCTCTCCCTGCAACTGGAGTGTTATTAAAGAAATCAAACATTCATGGGAATTCGATGTCGCGGGTCGAAGTTTTTCCCGAGGATTTTTCAAACTCGAAGTAATACTTTCTGGGAGAGCAGATGATCTGTATCTCTATATCACACAACAGACCTACGGGGTCATACTCAGTCCATTTCGAGTATTGATGATCCCTCGCCTATAGCATTATTTTCTTTTACGAATACGTATAATGGGAAGTAAATTGCTGATGAGGATTTGGGAGGAAAGAATAAAAGATACGCTCATCAGCAATTACACCTCTCTACATTAACAATTGTTAATGCCCTATATAAAAGTTTCGATTCCAGGAGAAACATCGCATGAGACGAACAGACAAAGAAATAACCAACAGGAGAGAAATCGATATGATCCTCTCAAAAGCAACCGTATGTAGAATCGGGCTTATTGACCGCAACATCCCCTATATCGTCCCTTTGAATTTCGGTTATAAAAACAACTGTCTTTATTTTCATTCAGCACCCATTGGAAAAAAAATCGAGCTAATTACAAAGAACAACATGGTCTGTTTCGAAGTCGATATTGACCATGAAATCATTGATTCCGGAATCCCGTGTAAATGGTCATCGAAATATGCAAGTGTCATCGGATACGGAAAAGCAAGTTTCATTACAGATCTGGCACAGAAAAAGGATGCATTACATTGTATTATTGATCATTACGCTCCCAGAGCATCACCCACCTTTCCAGAAAAAAACCTCAAAGTGGTCACCGTGATTAAAATTGAGGTCAGCCATGTAACAGGAAAAAAATCAAGGTAAAAATCCTGTGGATATCATAGTCTTGAGTATTGAAGCCTGACTTTTGGATTTTTTTCCCTGCATACTACAAACATAACCAGCCTATTTCATATCCTGCATGGAACAGCATTCTCAGTAGTTTGTGAGATCATTTCAAATCTTGTTTACACCTATCCTTATATTTAATAGCGATGAAAATCTCATTTTTAGCATAATATTTAGAAGAGTACCGCGAGGAATTTTAGTCTATACAAATATTTAAACCATTATATTATTATATATTTATTAATGGTTAGTATCGACAACAAAAGAGGTTTGAAATATTTCTTATTCGGAAGCCTCTATTTTTCAGAAGGTTTAATGATTGCAGTAACAACAGTAGCGACATTACTGTATCTAAGGGAAAAGGCAGTTCCCATACCAATCACCACACTTATTGTTGGTATCGTCAACATACCTTGGATGCTCAAATTTGTTTGGGGCCCAGTGATTGATTATTTTAAAAGATTTGGAAGAAAAACCTTTATCATACTCGGAGGAACACTCTCTGTTTCTTGTATGTTTTTAGTATCTCTTGTTGATCCAAGTGTTTCACTTTTACCTTTTACTCTCCTGATATTCCTCAGTCATGTTGGCATCGGTTTCATCGATGTTTCAACAGATGCATGGGCTATCGATGTGTCAACAGATAAAGACCGGGGAAAAATCAATGGTTCGATGTTTGCAGGTCAATACTCAGCCTGGGCTATTGGCGCAGCTGTTTTTCCTCTCATTGGCTCTCATTATGGTTATCACTCTGTCTATATTATAAACGCAATTTTGATTCTCCTGATTCTTCTTTTTCCTTTCATTGTCAAAGAAACAGTTATATCTAAGGTAAAACAAAAGATAGCATCTCTCGTTTTTAAAGAATTTAAGAAAAAGACTGTTCTGTTGGTTGCGATTTTTTCCCCACTTGTTTTTATGAATGAGGGGATTATGTCTTATGTTATGCCTATTTTTATGAGAGACAGTCTTGGTATTAGCGATGTTCAGATTGGTTTTATTTCGATGATTCTCCCTGTTTTTCTTGCAGTCGGTTCTCTTATTGGTGGTGTTGCAACCGATAAGATTGGGAGGAAATCAACACTTTTTATTTTCATTGGGTTAAATATCGTGTTTACTGCTTCTCTGATTTTTGCCGATTCGTGGTGGAAATTATCAGTAATTTATGGTATCATAGGGTTTTTGATGGGAGGTCATTCAACAGCGTCTTGTGCACTTTTTATGGATGTAACAAATCCGAGGATTGGTGCGACGCAATATGGTATTTTAACAGGGATAGCAAATGTTGGTTTAAATGGTGGTGGAATGCTCACAGGTTCTCTGGTTGTTGCACTTGGTTTTGGTCGTACTTTTCTGTATGCTGCTTGGGTTTTTGGTCCTGCATTGCTCGTGTTGTATTTTATTCAAATCAAAAAAGGGAAATAATTTTTTTTAAAAAAAAACTCACACAATCTGTCAAATGAGGATAAAGAAAAGATTAGATTCGATAAGATACTCAGAGAGTAATCGACCTGAAAAACATTTAAAACATAATTGTATGTCAGAATCAGTGTATTCCTGTTGGGCCAGTGGTCTAGTGGTTATTAGTCGATGAGAATGACATAAAAACTCAGTGAAATTTTTGACGATTTTTTATCGAACTTTCTTACCAGTCATCACTAGTTCCCGTGTATCCGCACACTCCCATCCGTGGTGAATTCACCACTGGGAGAAGCACGTCCTCGCCACACTTATGTTTCTTCGCGCATTTTTCACACAGAAACCCGGTGCCCTCATAAAGACATTGGGTACAAACCTCTTTTGCAGGTTTACCACAGGATGTACAAACAAAATCAGGAAGATCATTTCGAGCAAGAACTTCTATCTTCTTCAAATTCCCCTGTCGTTCAGAGATACACATCATATCGAGCTGTGTGGTTGATCCAAAATCATATTCATGCATGAACTTAAGATCAGGACACAAAACAGAGTACAACTTGGTATTCATGCTCCGCGTCTGTTGTTTTTTACCAAAAAAATCTGTCCACATGGCATCCACGCAACCAGTATCCAGTTCATATCGCACATCATTGATAGTGAACGCGCTGAGATGCCCGCAGCATTCTAACCATAGTCGTCGCAAAAATGCATCGATATCCTTTAGCGTTGCAATTCCTTTTACTTCAAAATACACAAAAAACGGTCCTGCTTGCGCGCGAAGAAGAAAGATCTTCCCGATTTTTTCTTCCTTTTCTTGAGCCTTTTTACGTTCACTGCAAGACTGCAGATGCCGCGACATCGCTGCTGCAGAAAACGTTTTGTTACAAAACCTACATACTCCTTCAGATTTCAATTTCATTGAACCACCTCCCAATGTCCACCTTTGTCTGGGCCGATTCGCTTGATTACTTTTTTTTCTTTTAATTTATTCAGATGAAACTTCACACCATCTTCAGTAAGACCTAATCTTTCCGATAACTCTTTTCTTGTAATCGAGGGATTCTGTTTAATGAGTTTTACTATTTTCTGGGTAGTTTTCTGGGTAGTTTTCTGGGGGGTTTGCTTCTGTGCCATTTGAAGATATGCATGGCTTTGTTTGAAGGTCACATAAAAATAGTTCTCAGTCAATTCAATCTCTGGGAACGGTGCGTTCTCTTTCTTGCACATTTCTCGTATCCGTTCAAACCCGGTCCCCATCTTTTCTCCAAAATGGATCCGTGCGAATAAATCAGCAATAATGTGGTTTCTTCGAAAAACAGTTTTTCCTAAAACGAAATGATTTGGTTTCACCCAGTAATTCTCGATTTTAATACAGGTGGGAAGAAACTTGAGAATATTATTATGTCCGTGTTCAAAATAATACTTATGCATCACCGAGTTAATCACCGCTTCACGGATCGCCTCAAATGGGTATTCATAGATGTTTTCCCGTTGTGGTGCTCCCGTGAATTTATAGGCTACCTTTGAGTAGAGTTTCACAAACTTCATCACTTCTTCGACGATTTCAAAAAGACTTCCTTTGATTTCTTTTCGGTCAATAACATCTGTTCCTGCTTCGTCTTTGAATAAAGCAACGGTGAACACGGACCAGGAAATGAACCGCTGTGGTTCTTTTGCAAAGAATAAGATTCCTGCGTTGTTGAACAAGAGACGTTTTTCTTGTTTTTCGGTAACACCAAGATGTAGCAACATGGTTTCGGTATCATCTATTTTTGAGATACCGCTGAGACTAAGGAACCGATGAAATCGATCAAGGTCGAAATCTTCAGGGTAACGAAATTTTTGTTCTATTAATTCATCGAACCTCACCTTTCCTTCAGATTTGAAGAATTCCATGATTTCATCTCGTGATAATTTCTGCGTATTGGGGCCGATTCTCTTGTAAAAACCTGATGAACATTTGTATGGTTTATCATCACCTTCACTTTCCGTAACAATTAAGATATTTTCAAAGTGTTCAATGGAAATGTGAATCTCCGGTTCGCAATTGTTTGCAATATCTTGGATCTGCGATTTTAACGAATTCGTAACGGTAATCCCTTTCACGTTACCTGTATCATTGATTCCAAGAAAGATACGTCCACCAGAGGAATTCGCAAATCCAACCAATTCTCGGTCGATATCTTTAAGGCTTTCTTTGAATTCTATTTTGTATCCTTCCCCTTCTTTCAAGATAAACGATAACGTTTTTTTGTTCATTGTCATGCTCTCTGTTGTCTCCAAATAAAACCTTCTACGTAAAAGCTTCGATAGTCATTCATCCGTAATCGGTTAAGAATGCCTAACGAAGTATTTTTATCTTGTGAGCACGCACTCATGTTTCAAAGATGGATGTAAGAAGGGAAAGAAACATCTAAACAAAATTTTAATTTGATAAACTCATCGACGGTGAGATTGACCTGAAAAACATTTAAAACAGGAATCGATGTCCTGATATTCAAGTGCTGGTCTAAAACCCATGCGCGGGGTCTACACAACAGATATGGGCCAGTGGTCTAGTGGTTATGAGACCAGAAAAAGCGCCCACAAAAGCGACGGTATTATCGACGAATTTTTTCCTCTCTTTTTTTCTTTTTTAGAAATTACAATACTCTCGCTTTTCGTTTATGTGAGGATGACATAGATAAAATAGATATCTAGAAGAATATATACGATAAAAACACAGGTAACGGCACGAAACACAATCGGCAATATTTTTGTTGAATCGGCGTGATATTTCATCAGACTCCATACTCCTACTATCACTGGTAACATAGAGAAAAGCGCGATTAACCAAAAGTTCAACGCCACGGTAAGAATGGGAAATAACGCAAAGAGAACAAAACAGAAAATTACCAGACATGTTGAAATCAAACCAAGGAGTAAGCCAAGGCGTTCACCTCTTCGAACAACAAAGGTACGTTTTTGACCTGTGCTATCTGCGTTTTTATCAGGTAATTCGAGATACAGACTTATAGTAAAACCAAAGAGCATTAACGGGACGGAAAACAAAACAAATGGAGCGTCAATCGTTCCCCGCATTAGAAAATACGCAAGACCCGGGATAATAAAACCTGCCCCAATCATCGTCGTAAATTCACCAAAACCACGATATACGAGTTTTACTGGTGGTGATGTATAACACCAACCTAAAAAATTCCCTAAAAGAACGTAGAGGAAAAAGGTTATTGGATAGGAAAACACCACCATACATACAAAACCAAGTAGGATCGATACACTATAGAGAGCGGTTGCAACATGTCGTGTTGTTTTCATGAGCTCCGGATGATCAATAAGGATACTGCTTCCTCCTGAAAAAAACGTATGTGTCGCATATCTGTCGATAGCAACGTCATTGTAATTATTGGTATATATTGCAGCAAGAACCCCGGAAAAAAGAATTATGTACCCTATGGTGAATTTCACTACGTCAAACGATGCACCGACCACCACGGCAAATAATGCACCTAGTACATAGACAAGGATTACAGTATGTGCGATGAGGCGACCAAGTTTTACGATACGTATGAATTTGTCAAGGACCAATGCAGCTTCCTCTACTGTTTTTTTAACAAGAGCTCTTATGATATCGCTATGGAACTGGTGATTATTTGTGATTTTTGGATGAATCCCCAGAGGATACAGTAGGCAGATACCGTGAGTGTATCACCAGGGTTTGCGGTGACATTATAGGTGTAAGAAAACAGTAATATACGAGGTTGACTTGGGTAAAGATGGGCTTGGTACACCGCCCCGTTTTTATCGATTTCTACTCGATAGACGTAGTGGATTTTCGTCGCGGGGGAGAAATGCATGATAGTGACTTTGAGGGTATGTGTAGAAGCCTGGTATTGGAGTTTGAGGTATCGTGGTGCGGTTGCATTTGTTTGGAAGCAAATCATGGTGGTGCTGAGGAGGGCGGCAGTAAAAAATGCTAGATATTTAATGTGTTTCATGGTGTCACCTCTTAGACTCCTACGATATGCCAGACTTCACCTGTTTTGATCAGGGAGCCTGGGATGTGTTGGGTAAGCACGTAGAGTTCTCCTGCCTCGTCTTGGCCTATTGCTTGGATGTAATGGTTGAGTGTTTTATCGGGTTGTAGTTTGAACTCATTGTTTATCCAGGTGTTCGGGCTGGTCTCCTGCAGGTAGAAGATTTTGCCTCGTCCTTGGAAGAAGGTGTCGCTAAAATCAGCGTAGATGTATTTTCCTTGCAGGGCTGGGGATTGTGCTCCGCGGTAGACGTAGCCACCGATGATGCAATGACCGACGTAATGGCTGTAGTCATAGATTGGTGGGGTGAGCATGCTGAGGTTAATGTGCAATGTATCAGCGAGGGCAGGATCATATAAGTGGTCCCCTTCCATGATCCTCCACCCGTAATTTTTACCGTTTTCAACGATGTCGATTTCTTCCCATTTGTCTTGACCGACGTCTGCGGCGTAGAGCCACCCGGTGACATTGTCAAAGGAGAATCGGAAGGGGTTGCGGAACCCGTACGCATAGATTTCATCGTTTCCGTCCACGCCGACAAATGGGTTGTCTGGTGGGATGGCATAAGGAGAGCCGTGGTCAACGTCGATGCGGAGGATTTTTCCAAGGGAGGTGTTGATGTTTTGTCCATTTCCTATGGGTCCATGTTGGTCTCCTTCTCCTCCACCGTCTCCGACACCTATGTAGAGCATGCCGTCTGGTCCGAACGCGAGTTGTCCTGCATTGTGATTGGCTTCGGGTACGTCAATACTGAGGAGTATTTTTTCTGTGGTAGGGTCTGCTTTATCAGAGTTGAGTGGATCGACTTTGTATTCTGCGATGATGTTTTCATGGTTCACCCCCGATGTCGTTGGGGGAGCACTATAATAGACAAAAAATCGCCCGTTGTGGACATAATCCGGGTGGAACGTAAGTCCAAGAAGTCCTCGTTCGTCGTAGACAGGACTGATTTTTATCATTTTACTGGAGACGTCGAGGAAGGGGGTAGCTAGGAGTGTTCCGTTTTTAATGATTCTGATCTGACCAGTTTGTTCGACAACAAACAGTCGGTGTGATCCGTCGTCCGCATGGGTTAATAGTAAAGGTGATTTTAAACCACTAGCGATTTTGTCGAGACGAATCGTTAACGCGCCGTCAGTGCCTGGGAGAATGAGTACGGTGAGTACTTTCATTTTCCCTTGTTTTATTTCCGTGGTTGTGTTCGCATTTGAAGCATTGACGGTGGCAGTTACTTTTGTTGTTCCAAATCCGATGACAAACGGGATTGAGACGATGATGCTTTGATCAGGGAACATGACCGGGATGTTCCCAGATGCTTTTCTCCCAAAGAGAATAAGTCCACCATTCAAATTGATACTCCAATGAACAGCGGTTGCATTCACGAGTCCTTTGTTATGGATAACGGCATGGACACCGAACAGTTGAAAGAGATGGTAGGCAACGTCGAAATCTCTGTTCATGATTTCTATTTGTAAGGTTGTCTCATCTGCTGTGTTTGCAACAGTTGATGTGGTAGGGTGCGTTTCTGCTACAGCAAATCCCATGGTAATTACTAGCGTAACAATTACAATACCAACAAGTTTCTTCCTCATGGTTTTCTCCTAGCTTATTTATTCTATTATCCTATATAAGTATAATTCAAAAACGATATAAGAACGCATAAATAATAAATGAAAACTCTTGTTTGTCTATCTTGATTTTACTTCATAAAATACTCATAAATATTCACATAAAAACAAATTCTTAATGATGTGTTCTTTTGTTAAAAAAAATTCTTCCTCCATTCATATTGAAAATGAATTCATTCAAGGTCATAATGATTTTATAGAACCATATGATATGATTGTGGAACATGTTGTGTATATTGTTGCTCCTCATTGGACTTCTTGTCTTTTTTGCCTCACTTGTTCCCATCAGTCTTTTTGTATTAGATTCTTCGCAAGACTTCGAAGCAAAGCAGAATTATCTAAAGACCAGGGTGAAACCCAAACAAAAAGAAAATAATGATTGTTTGATAATCATCGACAAAGGTAGCAGCTATGGATTACCAATTAAAACCGACAGATCTGATTTTATCTGGAGACACGAAGGTAATGGCGGTCAAAGCGGGAATAAAGCGCAGCGTTTACCCATATCTTATAAAACCTAGTGCAATCACGGATGGATTTAACAGACTGGTGAATCCACGGATCCTACAACGACAAGCACGACATAAGAACATCGAGACAACACTGAGATATGACCACACAAGTGATAAGATGACGAAGGATTATTTCAACAAGGTTCAATCAAAAAACATCGATACTCTCTCAGCTGAGGATAAAGCAAGGGTGTGGCTCGATAAACTCCTCTCCAATGAAATCGACCTTAAAACATTTAAAACAGGAATGGATGTCATTTTACCACCGAGGCGAAAAGATGAAGACATTGGCTACTTTTAAGCCAGTGGTCATATCTCAAGCCAGTGGTAATACGATATGGGCCAGTGGTCTAGTGGTTATGACCACAGAAAAAGCGTCCATTAAATCATCGGTATTCTCGGCGAATTTCTTCCCCCTCTTTTTTTCCTTTTTTATTATTTTGAATGAGGTTTATATTATAATTATAAGAAATTAATTCAGTGTCGCAAGACAAAACGACCGAGCATCTTCATCATTTATTAAATCTAGAGAAGGATGACTGAAAATCATAAGACCTTGACGTTTAAATAATGTACATTGATACCCAATTTCTTCTAAATATTTTTTTGCATATTTCATTCTATTGGAGATTTCATTTGCAGGTACTTTTGGTTCTAACTTCTCAGCAGCTGTCCCTGGTCGACAGGAAAAAGAATAAATGTATCCCAAATGAAAATTAATATCTTTAATAGAATGTAAAGTTTCTTCAAATTCTTCTTTTAATTCTGTTGGAAAACCGTTGATACATTCCGTTGCCAATAAGAGATTTGGGTATGATTCTCGTAATGTAGAATATGCGTTTTTTATTCTTTCCATATCAGGATATCGATGCATGAGTGTCAGGATTCGTTTATTTCCTGATTGGATTGATGAACTAATACCCCGGATTTTTCCTTTTTGTAACACATTGTTTAGCCGATCTTGATAAATCACAACCCATGCCGGGTGGATATTTCGTATATGAATCGTATACTCCCCAGGGATATCGGTTATCGTGTTTAATAATTCAGGTAGATTAGTTCCAATATCCGTTCCATATGCACCTATATCATCCGCATCAAAAATGAAGTGTTTATAATGTTGGCTCAAACCATTTTTAAACTCATTTACGATGGTATCCACTGGTTTACTTTTTAGAGGTCCAATTGCTTTTTTAATAATACAATATGAACAATTCCCTAAACACCCCCAGGCAGGTCGTATAAAGAACGAATTTTTATGTAGTTTTAAATTAGGATTCCATCTCTCCCGGATATACATCATCGAGATATAACTCCGTGTACTCCGGAGACAATTTGATGATTCCTTTTCAAAAATACGACCAAGAACATGCGAACCAATCTTTTTCTGTATTCTGCCAATCAAAGGGACCAATACAAGTATCTCTCTCATCGCACGTAGAGAAGAGTACTCATTTGCATTTTCCCAAGGAGCATTTCCATCTTTAATATCTGCGAATTTTACAGCGTTTTCTGGAAACAATCTATCAAATTGATCTAGTTCTTCGGTGCTAATCATTTTTCCTGAAAAGATGTTTTTGAGTTCTTTCGTTTCTATTTTCGGTAAACAACCTGTTACAATCAACTCTGCATTGTAGTTTAAAAATCTCTTTGTCATTTCTAAGGCGCGTTCTGCATGTCTTGTCGTATAAGCACAAGTAATAAGAATAATTAATTGAGCATCCTTCGGATTAGTCACAATTTGATAACCATTTTTTATAAAATAGTCACGAAATCGATTTGCGTCGAGTCTTCTTCTATTGCATGTCCAACTTTCGTAAATGAAAACTCTTTGTTTTTGCATATATCAACCGATTTTTTTCCAATCTTTCTTAATCTTCTTTATTTTCTGTCTTATTTATTTCACTTTGTTCTGTTAAATGATATTTGTATGGTTAAAGAGATATAAGATTCTTATTCGTGGATTATTTGTTTATTTCTGGGGGAAATATTTGAAGTCAATCGGTATTTTTTGTATTAAAAATTGACATTTCCCACTGATTGTGCGAGGAATATTATCGACATAATCAAGTGAGATTGATATATCGTTTCTAAATCTTTTTTGAAAACCGTCTTGTATACAATCATCATCTTTTATTGTATATCCTTCATCCTTTTTTATTCGAACAATAATCTCTCCAGGAATTTCTTGGTAAAGCTGACATTCTTTCACCTGATTGGAACAATGAGCAACTAAACCATAAACTCCTGTAAGTGGAATGAACCGTCCCGTTTTTGATACTATAAACTCTTGGAGTCTCCCTTCAATATTCCTTAACAATTGATAGTGTCTCCCACAGCTACAGGTCTCCGAGGTATATATACCAATATCACCAGTGCGATATCGGATAAAAGGGAAATTAAAATTCGTAAAACCTGTTCCGACAATTTCACCTAACTCTCCTTCTTTTTTCACTGGTTTTCCATCTGTTCCAATCAGTTCAGTGATCCCGTATTCAGGAAAAATATGATAATAATGGCTTTTTTCACATGTTGTGGCAAATACAGTTTGCTCCCTATGATTGTAATAGGAATACACATTACAATGGAATATATCTTCTAAAAGGTCTCTCTGCCAATCGTAAAGTGTTTCTCCAGAACAAATAATTGCCTTCATTTTTGGAAATGAGGGAATATTGTTTTTTTTCATGAAGAGAGCAAGAAGTGTAATTGCTGAGGGATATGCTACTATAAACTTTGGTTTGTGTTTATTGATTTTCTTGACGTAAAATGATAGGTTTTCATCAGTTAATGTAAAGGAGGATAATAAAAGGATCCGTCCGAATAATTGATATTTCCAAGGAATGTCATTACCAACCAGAAAAACATATCGGTCGGTAAAATGACAATCAGCTCGATCAAGAAATGCTCTATAAAACGCGAGATATGTAACAAGAGAAACGCCTTTCTCAATATAAAACGTTAACGGGAATCCGGTAGATCCTCCAGTTGTTATTGTTTCAAAAGTATGTTTGGAGCAATTCTTTGCTTTTAATTCATTTATTTGTTTTTTTACTATGTCCCGGGTTAGAAATGGTAATTGTTGTAACTCATCTAAAGAACGAATGTTTTTAGGGTGGATGCCTATTGTATCGAAAACCGTTCGATAATATGGAACATTGTCGTAGGCATGATGTAGTAATTTGTTCAATTGTGCTAGTTGATATTGCTCTAATTGCTCTTGACTCCACCATTGTGATTTTTGAAGGAGCGAGTAGGTTCTTCGATAGTATTTATGATACAAGATGGTTGTGAGGGCGCTGCCAATCACTGTGTCTTTATTGAAAAAACGCTCCCACATTCCTTTCATATTATACCGCCTTTAAATATTACTATTATTCTTCAATACTTCACTTATAGATAATATTTTCTCTAGCAGAACTTATAAAAAGAAATAATACGATGTTTTTCTAGTTCATTAAATTTAATAACTAGTCATTATCTATAATCTATGATATGCGTGGGGCCATAGAGGACAATAAATATAAAACAACTTTCTCTGAAGAATGCCGTTCCAAGGCAGAACGATTTTTAATCATTTTACTTATATTCCGAAACTACTTATTTGAAGTCGTACAGATAATAAAAAATTTACAGAAAGATACCAAGAAATACAAGCTCTCTTCATTTTCCATCCTTTATAATACGTTGATAAAATATCCACTACTTGGCTTTCAGCCCTCTGCTTTTTTCATGTATCGTCTCTATAAGAATTCTTTTACCGAATATCTTACACTTTTTGAAGAAGTAAATTGTGTGGCAAAAAAAAATAAACATAAACCGAATCTTTTAGATAATAAACTCGATTTTAAACTACATCTTTGTGACATGATACGAACCCCGAAACTGATTGCTTTTTTTGATATTGGTACTAAAAAAATTTCGTATGTGGCTGAACCAAATTCTATAAAAGTTGTCATAAAACCAATTGCAGGTATGGGTGGAATTGGAATTCGCATCGTCCCTTCGAAAAACTATAAGGAAGCATTGCAACAGAACCACAAGAAGTGTATCGTAGAAGAATTTATTGAACAACATAACCTTATGAACGCTATTTTCAATGGATCGGTAAATACCCTTCGCGTTTTAACACTTAAAGAAAACAATGAGATTACTATACCATCGGTGATCCTACGAGTAGGGAGAATAACAACGCATCATGTTGATAATATAGCTCAGGGCGGTATATGTATCGGAATCGACAAAGATTCAGGAACACTTGGAAAAGGATATACCTTTTATGAATACGACCATTGTGAATATACATCTCATCCTGACACCAACTACAAATTTTATAGAAAAAAAATCCCCTATTTTCAGGAAGCGAAAGACCTTGCGGTTACTGCACACAAATGTTTTCCAATGTTTATTATCGTTGGATGGGATATCGCAATTACAGAGACAGGTCCTATCCTCATCGAGGGGAATCGTGTACCGGATTTGAGCTTGCATCAAATCTTCGCACCTCTAAAAGAGAGACTTATTACAATATTGCAGTTAAATATGAAGAAACAGTATAAAAAAAGCTAGACTATCATAAGGATAGTTTATTAAAGGAAATCACATTTAATTTATAAGATACCTTTTATGAGTATCTTATCGAAACAGATAATAGGAGAGTTAGTGATATTTCCTTGGTCGTCTTAACAATGTGTTTGCGGAGGGAGGAATTATAAAAATCCTATTGGTATCGCCAGTAGAATCCTCATTTATCGGGAATTTCAATATAGCGTATGGTATAGCACCACCACTTGGTCTATTATATCTAGGTAGAATTCTTGAAGATGATGGGGAGAAAGTTGATGTTCTTGATTTTTCCGCTGAAGAATATTCAGCACAGAAATTGCGAAGAGCCCTCTCCTCAGTCGATGTTGTTGGAATGAGCGTTGTTAGTCCTTCATTGGAAAAGGCACATGAAATAATTCAGATTGTGAAGGAGAAAGACCCGGAAATACCGACGATTATTGGTGGTCCTCATTGTATGATTTTTCCAGAAAAAGCACTCAAAGAAACAGGAGCAGATATTAGTGTTCAAGGAGATGGTGAACTCGTTATCACGGAACTTAAAAAAGTATTTACTGGGAAAAAATTACTATCTGAAATTCCTGGGGTGTTTTACCAAAAAGATAATATAATTAAAAAAGGTGCCCCAGTAAAATTTATTAAAGAATTAGATTCCGTTCCCTTCCCAGCACGGCACCTTGTGAAAAAATATTTATATGGTAAACCTTGGAAACCTAGTATTAAAAAAGGGGAGTTCACCTCAATTGTCACAGGAAGAGGATGTCCGTTTAACTGTAGCTTTTGTTCTCGTGGAGCAGTAACGTTCTATCAACATCGTGGAAGATCAACATCCGGTATTCTTGATGAACTCCGTGACATCTATGTAAAAGGGTACAAATATATTGCTTTTATGGATGATTCATTCCTGTCAAATAAAAAGCAAGCACATGTGATCTTTGATACTATTATAAGCGAACAGTTGGACATGAAGATCTATATCACTGCATCGCGATGTGATTCAGCAGACAAAGACCTATATCAAAAAATGAAACGTGCGGGTGTTATTAGAATTCAATTTGGTTTGGAATCGGGAAATCAAGATGTCCTTGATTTCTACAATAAAAAAACGACAGTTGAAAAAATCAGGGAGGCGGTTAATCTTAGTCAAAAAAGTGGTTTTATCACCTGTGGGACTTTCATTTTAGGAGCTCCGTTCGAAACGTATCAACATTTTGATAAAACCATTGAATTCGCAAAATCAATCCCTTTAGATGCCATTTCTTTCTTACCATTACGATATATGGCTGGTGCTGATCTTTGGACAGACGCAGTCAACAATGGAAAAATCACCAGTGATGAGTATATTGTAATTGCTGATTCTAAAAGAAACTTAGGGAAATATACACAAAAAGAACTCTTAAAATATTGTAAAAAAGCTAATCGGGCATTCTATTATAGACCTAATTTTGTTTTCAATCTTCTGAAATATTCTTTACGAAAAAATGATTTTTCGTTACCACAAATCTACATCTCCATCATTGCATCCTCAATAAAAAGAAGTCTCTCGTCCTTACGATCTAAATCTCTAGATAATATACATACCCAACAAGAATCTGATACTGTGCTATAAATTAGTTAGAAATCGTTATGGGCTGCTGAAATCAATGAAAAACTATTACACAGGAGAAAATCATATATGTTCGTATAAAATTTTGATTGATAGTGGATTGTGGTCTTGCGAAGCTAACTTAGTAAGTTGTTCACGGATCTATCGCTATCTCATCGAAAATGGACATGAAATAACCTATGATGCTTCCCAAGCAGATTTTATAATAATTAATTCTTGTGGTGTAGTAAAAGGAGTTGTAGATCGATGCCTTCACCTCTTCCATACCTATACCTCTTTAAAAAAGAAAGAAGCAATCATTATCATGTTTGGATGTCTTGTAAAAATTGATAGAGAACTACTAGCCCCTTTAGACCTCTTACTTATCGGGCCTGACGAAAGTAATAAATTAGATGAATATTTCTTCACAAAATTTAAATTTGAAACAATTGCCCCCTATTGTGATGATGAAACAAAATTAACATTAATTTCAGAAAAATCACAATTTGATTTCTATGAAACTATCCCTTTTGGTGTTTCTAAATTGCTTTCTCGTTTATCTACAAGGTTTAGATTAAATTATAATCAAATAATAAAAAGTGTGACATACCAAAATAGAATATTTATTTCAATAGCACAAGGGTGTTTAGGAAATTGTAGCTATTGCGTGATTAAAAAAGCAAAAGGAAAAATCAAATCTAGAAAAATTATTGATATTTTATCAGATATTAAACAGGATAATAATACATCAAAAACTGTTCATTTAGTTGCAGATGATTGTGGATGTTATGGTTATGATATTGGTACAAACTTATTTGAATTATTATATAAGATTCAAAAGGAATTTCCGGAATTATCAATTGATTTAAATAATCTTAATCCTAATTGGTTGGAAGATTCTCCAAAAGAATATGTTAAACTTTTCAGGGATATAAATATTAATTTTGTAAAAATCCCTTTTCAAAGTGGTTCAGATAAAATTATAAAGAATATGAATCGGAATTATAATATTAAAAAAGTTCAAAGTATTATTTCTCGAATAAAAAAAGTATCACCAAAAACCTTAATAATGACACATTTTATTATTGGATATCCTGGAGAAAATACCATTGATTTTATAAAATCTATTTCCGCTAGTAAATATTTTGATTACCCCCTTCCATTTAAATATTCAAAAAATAAAGGAACAATTAGTTCAACTTTACCAAATCAAAAATCTGAACTTATAATATCGATTCGATATACTATTTTTCTTTTATATCTTAATATTTATTTGTTAATCAAACTATTTACGTCTTCAAACCCAAAGAACAATTAATGATTTAGTTAAAGAAGATATGTTTTTCTTTTTGATAATCATTTGTATGGATTTATTCGATTTTTTAAGGTTAAAAAATCTTTTCCGGGTTTATGCATTTACATACATTATCTTCTTGGATTTCCTACCGAAACCAAAGAAGAAGTTGAACACTCGTTATCTTTTATTAAAGAGGGTAAAATCAATGGAGGATATATTTTTCCATTTTCGTGTAAATCTAGAATCCAAGCAGAAAAAATAAAACTAGCAATTCCTAAGGATGAAATATCAAGAAGATTGATATATGTTAAAAATCCCTGAAAAAAGCAGGATATAACGTAGATTATTTTCCAGGTATGGATTGCTATATGTTTAATAAAAAAAATATCTAATTTAAATCTCTTTTTAAGAAGCGCACCTGTATATTTTTGCATATCAATATTAAGATATATTTAACTTTATGTCAAAAAAATATTAGAATGATATCAACCATATCAATTTAGATGAATATATTATTTTTAATCCCAGCTATACCGGGATCAAAAAATAATAAAATTACTTTTTCAAATTTATTATGGAAAGTAATTTTTACACCGCCTCTCACCTTTGAAATGCTTGCTGCAGTTACTCCCCTCGAGCATACAATTACATTACTCGATGAACGAATAGAAAATATTGATTTCAGTAAACACTACGATGTGGTAGGTATTACTACAATAACACCTGTAGCACATAAAGCATATGAAATTGCCGATGAATTCCGACGACGAGGTATGAAAGTCGTACTTGGAGGATGGCACCCTTCTATTTTTCCTAATGAAGCAAAACAACATGCGGATGCCGTTGTTATCGGTGAAGGTGAAAACAGTTGGTCGCAGCTGTTACAAGATCTTAAAAAAGGTACATTGCGGTCTTTTTATAATCATGATCGACCAATTGATTTACAATCACTCCCACCCCCAAGAAGAAATTTCTCACATAAGGGGGGATTTATCATCGGTGAAATTCAAGCTACGCGAGGATGCACTATAGGTTGTCAGTATTGCGCGATTACAAATCGTCCATTCGGTCGTGTCTGGCGTTTTAGGTCAATAAATGATATTGTTAAAGAAATAGAAACAATCCCACAAAAATTCTTGTATTTTTGTGATCCATCTCTTACAGTGAATCCGCAATACACCAAACAACTCTTTAGAGCATTAAAACATTTAAATAAAAAAATATTTTGCAATGGCAATACTGATATTTTACATCGTGATGAAGAACTCATAAAACTATCAAGTGAGGCAGGTTGTGTAGAATGGTCTATAGGATTCGAATCAATATCCCAAATGAATCTTGATAGTATCGGAAAAATAACCAATAAAGTACATGACTTTCCTGCAACTGTAAAAAAAATTCATGATTATGGAATTGCTGTGAATGGAAATTTTATCTTTGGAATGGATGAAGATCATCCAGATGTGTTCGATAAAACCATCGATGCCGTGAATGATTGGGAATTAGATTTATCGGCCTTCAGTATCTTAACACCGTTCCCTGGGACGCCTCTCTTTGAACGCATGGAAAAAGAAAAGAGAATATTAACGAGAGATTGGTCACAATATGATCTACGACATGTCGTCTTTCAACCGAAACACCTATCAATAGAGGAACTATCTGAAGGGACCAAGAGAGTTCACGACGAAGTATATACTTTCCTTAAGAAGGTGAAACGATCAGTGAAATGCTTACGTTTCGGTCCGTATACATTTTTTACGAACGGCCTTCAAAATTTCGTTATTTAAAAACTAGAACATTGTCCGATATTCCTGCTGAAGATATTCGTATCGAACGGAAGGCTGGACTAGGACTTACTTAATCATACCTTAATCAAAAATTTAATGGAAAATAGTTAAAATTACCTTAAATAATCAGAGAAATGGCAAAAATTTATTATATAAGCTCATTCAATTGCATTCTATCAATTACAATGGAAGAAGCCTAATATTGGTCTATATATAGAATGGAAGGAGGACGCTCGGAATTGAAGGAGAATTAAATTGAATTCGGCTCTTAGAACAACTATCGTATAAGATATTCAAATGATGTTCAATAAAAAAATGATTTGAAATTATACGAAGGAGTTAGAAAGGGGAAGAGGTGTAACGTGAACAATGTTCTTGTAGTCGATGCACATTTAAAAGCATCCCTTGCCGTTATTCGTTCATTAGGAAAGAGGAACATAAACGTAACAGCAGGAAGTGAAATGAAATCTGCAATCGGACTTTACTCAAAATATTGTTCTAAAAAGTGTCTTTATCCAAACCCAAGACTTTATCCACATGCATTTATCGATTATCTACTCAGCCTTGTTAAAAACAAAACCTATGATTGCATAATCTCCACTGATACGTACACAACATTTTTACTTGTAAGACATAAAAATCTCTTCGGGGAATATACTCGAATAACACCCCCAGATTTCCAGGTGTTTATGAATGCTTTTGATAAAAAATTACTCCTAAAAACCGCAATAAAAAACGGTGTCAATTGCCCAATCACATATTTTGACGATAATGCAGATGAATTGGCAGCATCCATTCAAAAATACCCTGTGGTAATAAAACCCGCTCGGAGACACGGTATAAAAATTGCTATATGCCATACACCTTTGGAACTAAAAACAACACATAGAGAAATGAGTAAGAAATATGGTCCATGTCTTGTGCAAGAGTATATACCAAATGGTGGTGAATTTGGCGTTTATACGTTATTCGATGGCGACTCAGAACCTCTTGCGTTAGCCGTACAAAAACGTATCCGAAGTCTCAATTCATATGGAGGAATCAGTACACTTCGAAAAACTGTAAAAAACGATGAACTTGTTAATATCGCCTTTTATCTCTTAAAAACAATCCGCTGGTCAGGGGTTGCAATGGTGGAGTTTCGAGTAGATGAACAAGATGGAATTCCAAAATTAATGGAGATTAACCCTCGTTTTTGGGGTTCGTTACAACTCTCTATTCTTTCAGGTGTAGATTTTCCATACCTGTTATATAAATTAATAATGAACGAGGAACAAACATCAACACTGAGCTTTAAAGAAGGAATTCAATGTCGCTGGCTTCTTGGAGATGTTACCCGTTTAATACGCTGCCCTAATAAACTTAAGACCATGCTAAATCTTTTCCAGCCTACATTTCATGACGATGTGATTTCTATAAAAGATCCAAAACCAATGATTGCATCTATTTTCGCCCCCTGGTTCTATCCTGAGGAAGGACCACGAGACGATAATATAGTTATCAGAAATAAAATTGAGGCCATACAACAGTTAATTCCAGATGGAGAAGACTATGAAAATCCTACTCATCTTTCCTAAAGCAAAATATGCTCCTGCAAATGTAAAAAAAGAGCGAGAGGTGATTCAGAAACTTTTCGGTGAAGCCGTAAGTCTTACCCTCCCTCAAGTAGCCGCAGCAACACCAGAAGGACATGATATAGAGATTGTTGATGAAAATTATGAGACCATTGATTTTAACAGCGATGTTGATCTTGTGGGAATCACGTGTCTTACAATGACTGCAAACCGGGCATATCAAATCGCGGATACCTTCAGAAAAAAAGGAATTACTGTTGTTCTAGGTGGGAATCATCCCTCTGCCTTGCCAGAAGAAGCAATACAACACGCAGATAGTGTGGTTGTTGGTGAAGCAGAAATAACATGGTCGGAGCTTTTAAAAGATTTTCAGAATGGATGTCTTCACACATTCTATATTTCAAAAAAAGAAATCCCTTCAGAGCTCATCCGTGCACCGCGGCGAGATCTTATCAAAAGGCGTTATTATAGCGATGGTTTACTTATGAGACGAGGATGCCCAAACCGCTGTGAATTCTGTACTGTGACAAGTCTTCATAGTATGGGGGAAAAACCTCTCGAAAAAGTTTTCGATGAGATACAAAAAATACCCGCAAGGACAATATTTATTTATGACCAAAATTTCACCTGGCAAATGGACTATTCACGAAAATTATTAAACGAGTTAAAAACAATGAATAAACGTTGGTTGGCCAACGGGACCGCAAACATTCTTGGGAAAAACGATATGTTTCTTCAACTTGCACAAGAAGCTAGACTTTTCGGTTGGTACATCGGTTTCGAATCTATCTCACAAAAAAGTTTAGATGGAGTAAAGAAGAAAGTTAATAAGGTGGAAGAATACGCATCAATAATAAAAAAAATAAAAAGCTACGGGATGGTGACTGTTGGGTCGTTCGTGTTTGGTTTCGATGGAGATACTCCAAATATTTTTGATGACACGCTTCATGCGATTAACGAATGGGGTCTTGAAATGGCAGAATTTCATATCTTGACGCCATTTCCAGGGACTGCATTATATAAAAGACTTAAACAAGAAGATAGGATTCTTACCGAAAACTGGAGCAAATATACTACAACGAATGTGGTCTTTGAACCAAAAAACATGTCCGTGAATGAATTATATGAGGGGACAAAGAGGATTGCTAAAAAATTCTATTCTGTCCCAAATATTATAAAACGAATTTATCAAACAATGGAAACAACCAAAAATTTGTTTATCTCTTCATATGTCGTGCAAAGAAATTTTAAATATAGAGAACGTTATAAAAATCAATTTGATTTTTAATTAAAAAAGGGGAAAGAGAGAAAATGAGGAAAATAAAAATTATAGTCCTAGGTGGTGCCTCAGGCGACGTTGGGCGTGATATCACTCGAATTTTATTACGAGAAAAAACTCATATAGAAAAAATAACCGTTACAGCACGTAATCGTAACATTGCAGATAGCTTTACAAAAGAGTTAGGCGATCGACGAGTAACAGCGATGCAGGTCGATGTAAACAATAACCATCAATTGATGAATGCTCTGAAGGACCATGATATTGTCATAAACACCATCGGACCTTTTTCCAGATATGCCCTTCTAGTTATGAACGCAGCGATTAAATCGCGTGTTAATTATATTGATATCTGTGATGACATTGAACCGACATTCAAAGGACTACAACTGGATAAACGTGCCAAAGAGGCCGGTGTATTTTTACTAATAGGAATGGGTTGGTTTCCAGGTATGTCAAATCTCAGAGCGAAAGCACTCGCTGAACAAATGGATAACGTAGATGAAATCATTACTGCATGGGTCGGAGGACGAAAGTCCCCAGAAGAAAAACCTTCCTCTGGTGTTGGAGGTACTGAACATTTCCTACGATCACTTACAGGAAAAATTATCGCTTTCCGAAATGGACAACAAGTGAAAATCCCTGCACTTCAAAAAGGAATACAGATTCAATTTCCCGAACCTCTTGGATCTTGTACTTGCTATCTTATGGAACATCCTGAACCAGTCGTACTCCCCGTTACGATTCCTAGCATTCAAAATGCATCAACTTTTTTTTCTCTTTACCCTGTTAATCGTAACAAATTAATACGTTTCTTTGCAAGGATGATTGATATAAGACTCCTGTCCGTATCTCAGGTAACAAAAATTTTCGGACTACTAGGAAATACAAATGAGAAGAAACATTTCCCCATACTCACTGGTTCGTATGTATCCTGCATAGGATCTAAGAAAAGGCAAAAGGGCCAACTTAGTTACAGTGCTGTAAACACAAAAACTACTGTAGCAGAGGCGACAAGCCAACCTTTAGCTTGTACAGTTTTTTACCTTACATCTGGTGGCACTATCCAACCAGGGGTCCATCTTCCAGAACAAGTGCTCAGGATTGAAAACATCCTTGAACTTGGAATAAGGTATAATCTACCTTTTGTAAAGGACACTATTGAAACAACAACTTGGAGTCGATAGATTATAATAACCGGATAATTTAAAGGAATCCAAGGATTACCTCATTACGGTCCCGGCAGGGAGTTACAAGGGTCAGCAGCTCAACGAGTTCCTATAACTCCAATAAACTATGTTCGTACTAGAAAAAAACTATACATTAACTAAATGTGATGTAGAAATACCTGGCTAACGAGATTGACGTAAACACATTTATAGCGGGAATCGATGTCCTACTGCCTGACAGAAGAAAACACAAGGAAAAAGGTGATGACCTTGGCTATGTCTAAGCCAAACGTCAGCTCCCCAAGCACAACGTCAGGTGACATGGGCCAGTGGTCTAGTGGTTATGACGTCGCGCTTACAACGCGGAGATCGCCGGTTCAATTCCGGCCTGGCCCACTCTCTTTTCATTTTCTTTAATTTCAAGCAAAACATAATATATTTATTCAATCATTAATAAATAATAGAATATCTCATGAAAACGAAACTCATTGGCATCTTCCTCTCTGCTCTCCTGCTTTCAACCACACTCTCGACAGCAACCGCGCTACAACCAACAGCAACCGCGCTACAACCAACAGCAACTCAACAGGAAATCCAAGAACAACTTACCAACAATGATGTGATATTTGACCGCCTCATCACAATTTTACTGAAAATCGGTCATTACCCTGGCATGTCCACCTGCATTATAAAAAATACCACTGTTGTGTGGATTAACGGATACGGCCTGTACGACATCGAACAGCAAAAACAAGCGACAGAACATACGATTTATGTGGTCGCCTCAATCACAAAAACAATCACAAGTACAGCACTCATGCAACTGTATGATCAAGGATTCTTTCATCTCGATGACGACGTCAACAAGTATCTCCCGTTCAATCTCAGAAATCCGAATTTTCCAAATGATCCCATCACTATTCGGATGCTTCTCTCTCATTCCTCAAGCCTGAACAATGACCCCTTGTATTATCATTGGCTCAATTACTCCCATGCACCGCCTATCCCCTGGTACCCCAGCCCCTGGCTTGAAGAATATCTGCTCCCTGGTGGTGCCTTCTATTCCACAGAGATTTGGAGTACAAAGTACCACCCTGGCGAGTACACGCAATATGCAAACGCAAACTTTGATCTTGCCGCTTATTTAGTACAACTTTTCACCGGCGAACCTTTCCATGAATACTGTAGCGAACATATATTCACCCCGTTAGAAATGACACAAACCAGTTTCCGTCTCCCTGATTTAAACATCGATGACGTCGCCATCCCCTATGTCTATCAAAATAGAAAATACGAGGCACTCCCGTACTACCAACTCCTCCATTATCCCGTGGGAGGACTGATGACATCAGTCGATGATCTCTCCCATTTCCTCATCGCACATATGAACCATGGTGTCTACAACGGAACACGAATCCTCCAGCAAGAAACCGTTGAGCTGATGCATACAATTCAACCACCAGGTAATACATACTATGATTTTTACTATGGACTTGGATGGATGATTGAAGAAACACTTATCGGAAATAACACATATTCAGGACATAGCGGTGATATCCCAGGAATACACACCCGCATGTTCATGGACCAATCAGACAACACTGGCATCATCTGCTTCTTTAACTCAGACCGATCCACCTATGTGAAGATGTTTGTCTCAACCATGATTCGAAACCTGCTGTTCGCAAAAGCAGAACACCTGTCATAAAAAAAGAAGGATAAATTAAAAAATATTCAACATATTCCCCCATGGTGAGATATCTTATGAACATCCTTGTCAACCTCGGAGATTTCATCAACGAACTGTTTAGAAACAACAGAATTAACATCAGTCCACGTGTTGGTGAAAGTATCGCGGCGGTAGCCCTATTTGTTCTTTCTCTCATTATTGGATGGGTCGTCTACCATCTCTTCGAACATTACTTTAGCAAATGGGCGAAAAAAACAAAAACAACCCTTGATGATGAAATCATTAAAAACACGAAACGACCGATTTACTTTTTTGTACTTATCGTCGGGTTCTACTATGCAGTCGAACAACTCTCTATACTGAAACCTCATCAATATTTCATCAGACAAATCTTCCTAGTCGCTGAAGTATTCCTTACCGCGTATATCATCACGCGGATCATAAACGTTCTTCTCTCCTGGTACGCAGAAAGAATGATAAAAACCGGGAAAAAAGCAGTCAGCAGCAACATCCTGCTCGTGTTCAAAAAAGTGCTGCATGTTTTCGTCTACATTTTTGCTTTCCTTTACCTTCTCTACATCAGTAAGATCGATCTGTCTGGCGCGGTCGTAGGACTGGGAGTCACCGGTATTGCAATCGCGTTTGCACTCCAAAGCATTCTCGGGGACGCGTTCAGCGCTTTTACGATTTATTTTGACAGACCCTTTGAAATCGGCGACTATGTCGTCATTGGCAACTACGAAGGGACCATCACTAACATCAGCATGAAATCCACTCGTATGAAACTCCTGCAAGGCGAAGAGCTCGTCATCTCCAACAAGGAAATTACCGGTGGCAGTCTTCGAAATTTCAAGAAAATGGAGAACCGCAGGGTCGTCTTCGCTATCGGCGTTACCTACAACACCCCTCTGGAGAAACTGAAAAAAATCCCAACACTTATTAAAAAAATTGTTGAAAAATGCGACGACGTTGAGTTCCAAAGAGTCCATTTTAAGGATTACGGAACGTTCAGCCTGAACTTCGAAGTCGTCTACCTTATGAAAAGCCCAGACTACGTCAAATACCTCGATACCCAACAAACAATCAATTACGCAATCAAAGAAGTATTCGAGAAAGAAAAAATCGAACTCGCGTTCCCCACTCAGACTATCTTTGTGAACCAGACCAAAACACATACCTAATGGGTCAGTGGATGCAGTTCTCCTCCTGCTCGTGTGAATAAATTTAATGATGTTAAAAACAACTCTGGGTTTATTTTTCTGAAAACCAAATTCATCTTGAAAAACGTCGAACCAACTACATCCCACTGCAAAAACTCTCGACGGATGATGGAAGGATATTTTTTCGGTTGTTTCTTTGCGATACATCACCCTGCGATATCGCCACTCATGAGCGCACGATAAATCCCCTGACCGGAGAAAGGAAACGCACCGACACCTGCATCACCGACAAATAAAATATTTTTATAGATGAGGGGACGTTGCAACCCGAGAGGTATTAATCCACCGACAACATAGTTCACGGTCCCGGTGATTTGATGTTCTTCTTTAAACGATTCCAATAACTGTTTTAAGTTATACCCAAAATCTCCAAGGATTCCGACCCCGACATTGACCTCTTTTTTCTCAGGGTTCCGCGGAAAGACCCAAAAATACCCAAGAATGGGAGAAAAAATAATTTTCACAGTATCAGCAACAAAACAGTTCGCATCCTCTAGTGTCTGCTGATACGTTTTTCCAACAAACCCTGTGCCTAAGCCAAGTTCTCTTTTAATCGAACTCGGGCATCCCGAAGCATCAACAACATAGTCACCATCAAGATCATCGAGAGATTTAACTTTATTATCCGTTTGAAGAACAGCACCGTGTTTTTCTGCATCACGTGCCAATTGACAGATGAATTCTTGCCGGTTGAGTATAAAAGCAACATTTGGCGGTCTCTCGGCAAAGTAGTGTTTCTTGCCGATGGTAACATCTCCGTTCAAGATAGTATTATAAATACTTTTTCCAGTGGGTTTCCATTTCGTCCATTCACGTTCAATAGAGTGAGCCTCACCGCAGCGTCGTCCCTCATGATTGTACCCGATCTCTTTATATTTTTCATGAACCACGACCTCGATAGACGCATCATGTTCCTTCAAAGAAATCGCAGTGCTCAGGCCACTGAGGCTCCCGCCGATAATATCTACTTTTATTATTCGCACCAACCGTTCCTGATACAAAGTAATTCTCTGACCCAATAAATATTTTTTTAAGGAAGCAAGAGAAAATTACATAAAGATAATTAATTTCCCATAATCTAACATATAAAAAAGAAGTCACTCTCTATGTACTTTTATAGCCCCGTAGTGTAGAGGTCAATCATACGAGACTCTGGCTCTCGTGACAGCGGTTCGAATCCGTTCGGGGCTATTTACTTTCTTTTCTCAGCTTTAATCAAGAATAGAGACCTTGATTTTGTCTGTTATTTCAATAAGTACTCCTTCGGTTCGTTTCCCCATACTGCAATTCACCACTGTAGTGTTCCCTGATATTGACACGCCAGGGTCTTCATGGATATGTCCGCATAACACGAGTCGCGGCTTACGCGCATCAATAAGGTTACGTAGTTCTTTGCTACCGCCATGACTTCCTATAAAGATTTTATCTTGCAGTTTGTAGGGAGGAACATGGGTGATAAGAACGGTTGTGTCATCCAGTATCTTATTCAAAGGTTTCTTCACCGGACCATCCGTAATATCAATGCCAGAGAGCAAAGATGGTAATTCACGTCCAATCCCCACAAACGAGATACCATGGATCATCACGCGTTTCATATGAAGATTTAATGCGTTGCTTGCGGTGATCCCTTGGTCTACATCAAACGTATCAATATTCCCTGGAACGGCAATTGTCTCCACCGGTATTTGATTGAGAAAATTGGTCGCAATCTCCCCTGGCCCAAACTGGGTGATGTCACCACAGATAACAACCAGATCAGGTGCATATGTTTTAACATTTTTCAAAACAAGATTCAACCGATATTGAGATCCATGGATATCAGCGGTGGCAAGAATCTTCATATAATCCGGAATTAAACCACTGATTAAAAATATTGTCACACGAAATATATGTTTAACGAAAAAATAAAAAGAGAGAGATTACTGACTGTCTTGTTTCATATTGAAAAAATCAGCCATGGTATCATCTAAAAATATTTCTGAAAATTTTTCAACGAATTCTCTACTGAAGTCCATGGAGCTGTCCCTTCCTCTCCTTCTCCTTCGTATTCTAAATATCCCGTTTGTATAAATAATTTACTTCCATCGATACCCTTTTTTCATTCCGAGGGATTTCACCAGGTTCAGGAAAGATATTAATAACACCTTCTTTGATAAAGGGATACACTTCCATCTGGATTTATAGAAGGGATATCATGACAACAGAAGAAGAAATCACGCGGAATCTTACGTTAATTGAATACTATAAACAACAACTCGAATCCATTGATATGCAACTCCAATACCTGCAGACTACTCTTACAGACTATCAGCGGGCAAAAATGACTGTCGGGCAACTCCATGATGCTGATGAAAACTCAGAACTCCTTATCCCTGTTGGTGCAGGAACCTTCGTGAACGCCTCTCTGAAAAACACATCCAATGTGTTAATCGGTGTTGGTGCTGGAATTGTCCTAGAAAAAACCGTTGACGAAGCAGTCATGAAACTGGATGAACGGATTAAAAGAATCCAAGAAAACCTGGAAAAGATGCTTTCACTTGGACAGAAGATCCAATCTGATGCGGAAGAGTTGTCGCACAAAACGCAGCATATGATAGAAGAAGCACAACGATAAAAGAATTGTTTTGAGGAAGAGAATGTTTGATTTTCTAAAAAAGAAACTGAAAATCTTTGAAAAGAATATTGAAGCTGAGATTGAGTCTGAGCTGAAAAAGGAAGAGAAACTCGAAAAAAGACTCCAAGCAGAACCTGAACTTCGCAAACAGTCTATCCAGACAATTTCGCAGGTAAAAACCGTAGAAGCACCACCAGCAACTCCTGTTTTAAAAGAAGAAGAGAGATCAACCAGTACGCGGAAACGAGCACAGCGTATTCAAAAACCAGTCAGTGAAGAAAAAAAGGAACGAGAAAAGCAAATCGATAAACAGATTGAGGAAAGTATCGAAAGTGAGTTGCAGCGTGTTCTGCAAACCAGGAAAAGCATCGAAGAAGCAGTGGGTACTGAGAAAAAACCAACGTGGACAATTGACGAGAAGAAACTTGATGAGCTACTCTGGGATTTAGAGGTGGGGTTGCTCGAAGCTGATGTTGCTTATTCTGTGATTGACTCGATTAAGAAAGACGTCAAACAGGAAATTAAGAAAGTCCCATTTGATAAAGGGAAAGCAGGGGACCTTATTGAGACGGTTTTAAAGAACGCGATTGGGCATGTGCTCAAGTCAAATAACTTTGATTTTAACAAGTTTATCGAAGAGCGGAAAAAACCAGTTGTGATCATGTTTGTTGGGGTGAATGGGACTGGGAAGACCCTTTCCATTGCCAAGATTGCATTCCAACTGCAGAAGTTAGGAAAAACCTGTGTGATGGCCGCGGGTGACACGTTCCGAGCCGGGGCAATCGAACAACTTTCGATTCATGCAGAGAGAGTTGGGGTGAAAATCGTTAAACACGGCCCCGGTTCCGATCCTGCTGCAGTTGCCTTTGATGCAATAGAGCATGCGAAAGCAAAACACAAAGATGTGGTGCTGCTCGACACGGCTGGCCGAATGCAGACGAACTCGAACCTTATGGATGAAATGGCAAAAATTAAAAGGGTCGCAAAACCAGATATGATTATCTTTGTTGGTGACGCATTATCGGGGAATGATGCAGTCGAACAGGCGAAACGATTCAACGAAGTAGTCGGTATCGATGGTGTTATTCTCACAAAGGTCGATGCGGATGCAAAAGGAGGAAGCTCCCTGTCTATTGCCTATACGATTGGGAAACCATTACTTTTCATCGGGGTTGGCCAGAGATACGAAGATCAGATACCATTTAATCCCGAGTGGATGGTTCAACATATTTTTGAGAAATAGGGTTGTTTTGCCTATACTCACTAACTTTTTTTATTATAAAGTGAGGAAACGTCATCTTTCATAATTACGCATTTTCCTCTCTTCTATATGGTAGATTTTTTTCTATTGCTTTTAAACAGTATGGATCACCGTGTCGTTTCCCTGTAGCTGCTGTTGAAATCGAAAGGCAACCTCCTTTGCAGGTTTTACCAAAGGAACAGCTCTGACAGTCATTTGTTAGATCTTTCGTGGAAAACTTACGGTTATACAAGAATGCTGTTGGTTTGTTCCATATTTCACAGAGCGTGGTATTTTTTATGTTTCCTTCAATGAATTCCTCAGGTAATGAAAGGCACCCTTTGACTCCACCATCACTCTGTATGCCTAAGAGGGCAACGCCTGCTTGACAACCTCTCCAAAAAGGCAGTAAATTTATATTTGGTAATACCTGTGAGTTATACCCAAAGCAGTGAGCACCTATGATTGGCATTTCTTTCATACTGTATTTTCTTCTTGTCGTTGCGATAAATAATGCAGATGCATAGAAATCTTCTTTTGAGAGAACTAGTTCCTTTGGAAAGCGACCCATGGACGAGGCAATCTGCAATTGCCATGCAATACCTTTATTCAACAACAAGGCTCGAAGCAGTGAGAGTTCATTGACATTTTTTTTATTTAGTGTGGTAACCACTGTTGTAGGAAGATTGGCATTGGTCAACTTTAAAAGTGTGTTCATGCAGATGTCAAATGAACCTGGTCGCTGTCTGATGTAATCATGTGTTTCTGGTACTCCACCATCGATGCTGATTGCTACCGCATAGGGCTCTAGTGCTTTTAATTTTGATATGGTTTCATTATTCATGCATAGTCCATTTGATACAATGGTGACCTTCATGCCGTAGGATGTAATCGTTTTGGCAATCGAAAACCAGTCAGTGTTAAGAAACGGCTCTCCGCCAAGCAAGGTGATTTCTTTACAGTTCAGATCAGCAAGTTGTTTTGTGATGTTGTTCCAGTCTTCTGTGGTCAGTTCTTGTGTGCGTGCGTCTCCTGCTGATGATCCACAGTGAATACATCGCATGTTACAGCGAAGGGTCAGTTCATATAAGGCAGCATAGGGTGTCCATTTTTTTCTGATCATGGTTTCTTCTCTTTTTTCCTTTAAAGAATAGAGAATGATGTAACAGGAATGTGAGTGGTTACATCTTCTCTTCTTTGGTTTAGAAGAAGCGGCCGAAGGCGTTGTACATCAATTGTCCAATTGTATCGAAATCCCGGGTACTTATTCCTATATAGTGTGAAGGTTTTGAGAAAATTGCATATGAATAGACTGTGATTGCTGCTGCTACCAGTAGGACGAAACAATTTTGTATCCATCGTTTCTTCTGGATTGTTGCAACGATATCACTGCGGGTTATAGCAAGGGTTTGGCCGATTTCATATATTTTTTCTGTTCTTGTTTTTGTCAATCCTTGTGGGATTACGGCTGCCTCAAAATTATTATTTCTATTTTCTTTTTCTTTCATAGTTTTTTTCTCCATAATTTTTTCACTAAAACAGTTGGTGGACTCGAAAAAAAGATTTGAACAAAACTGGTTTTCTTCAATGATGAAGACGTTCACGAGCTATCCGTGTGATACTCATAGACTCCACAAAACCAGATTGTAGCAATGATTGTTTAATTTCATTCGCTGAGGTTGAAGATTTAGAAAGATCAGCGATAATATTCCATCGAGCAGCTTTTCCTCGTTGGGAACTCTTTGACTCGGTCATCACCAAGTCGATTTTCATATCAGCTATTTTCTGTGCAATCCTCGCAAGACAGCCAGGGGTATCACCGAATTCAATTTCCATTTTTACAATGTCTTTAGGTTTTCCGTAAATCGGGCTGATCGTTATGGTATCAGTCTTCTGGTCTAAGCTCAGTAAGACCTCATCTCCTTCTTTCAGGTTGAGAGGTTCGCGGAATTCATTGGGGATTACCAATCGTCCCCGTGTATCCAGTCTTACGATTGAGTTCATCATTCACCTTTGTGGGAATTTAGTGGGAATACGTATCGCAGATACGATATATAAAATTTTCCCTCCTATCGGTTGATTATAGTTAAAAAAAATACTATTCCATCTTACACAAGAATAGTCGTCCCATCGAATGACTGACCCGTCATCGCTTTTTCTAACTGATCCAATCGCTTGCCATTAACGACAAAGGTTGGGATTCTCGCCCGTTTAATGATATCAAGCGCAGGCTCGTCCATGAAAATATTCTTTCCCGCAGTACCCCATTTCGTCCCATATTGCTCAATCAGCTGATCAATGGAAACCTCTTTGAGTTGTCTTGCATCCTTGTATTTATTTGGGTCTTTATCGTAGATGCCGTCGACGTTCGTTGCGTTCACAAAACGAACCGCATGGGTTTTTTCAGCAAGCTCAGCGCCAACGAGATCAGTGCTGTGCTTCGGGTCTGTTCCTCCCATTACCATAATCGGCTTATCAAATTTCATCGCCTCGTCTGTCGTGTGAGGAATCTCTTTATTAGAAACTCCAAGGAGATTTGTGATAATCCGCGCGTTCACCCTCGTCACATCTATTCCTATCAAATCCAAGGTATCCTCGTCAAATCCGAGTTCTCGTCCCAGTTGTATGTATCGTCGAGCGATTTTTCCTCCGCCGACGATGACAAAGAGTTTGTATTCTTTACTGAGTTTTTTAAAAAGATCTGTCAGTTTTTTGAGGAAGAGCGCATCTGCTTCATCAGAGAGAACAACCGATCCTCCTATGGACACGACAACGGTTTTCATCAAGGAGAGTATATTCTCGATTTATTTAAACGTACTACAGAAAAAAGGATTACGCGACTTCCATACCGCCTTGGCTCTGCCCTTTCTTCGGATCAGAACCGATTCGTACTTGCGGCAGCGGGATCGGTGGCGGTAACCCTAGGTCTTTTGCGATACCAACTGCTTCAGGAACACACGTGTGCATGACTGCGGTATGAATGTTGCTTGCGAATTGATCAGGCATTTTACGAGTATCAAGATATTCTTTCGCAAGTTGCTTGGCATCGTTATCCTCGCAGACAATAGTGCCTTCCAGTTTGATCATCCCTATCGGCCCGTAACTTGCCGTGTATTGAAACTCAATCGTCAGATGTTTCTCAGCATTGTTTATAACCTGGGAAATCTGGCTATTGTGATCGATACGGATCTGCCTGGGTTTGTCATCAGGTTCCACATAGCGTCGTGCTTCAATGGACTTCAGTTTAATTGTTTTGATTAACATATCGAGCACCATAACAGAAAACTACCTTTTACGTCTTTCGTTTAAGTGAAAATAATCTTTTATCATAATTTTTTTCCTCCAGAAAATACACAAAACACCTTACGCGAACAGACTGTGTAGAGAATCATTGTTCGACAAAATTATTCTGTTTAATAATAAAATATATGTATTTATATGGTCTCATTGTATCTTTTATGATATGAGTAAGAATAAATTCAACAGAAGTCTGATGTTCGCAATTCGTGGGATTGCGCATGGGATTTCGACAGAAAAAAATATAAAAATCCAAATCATGATAGGCATATTTATTATTATCATTTCATTAGTACTTAGAATTCCGAAAATAGATTTTATTATCATTCTATTGATATCCTTTTTTGTTATAATTCTAGAGTTGATAAATACAAGTATTGAGCGATTAATAGATAAGCTACATCCAAATTTCGATAAGGAAATCGGTAGGATTAAAGATATCATGGCAGGCGTAGTTCTTATAAGTGTTATCTTGTCAATTATTATTGGAATTATGATTTTACTTGAGCCTTTCATCGCTTCTCTTTGGCCCTTAATAACAAAATTTGAATTCTTCAAATAACCCACGCAATAAAATCTATTAAACACTTCCTCATAACTGGATTTGAGTTCTATGAAAAACATGAAAGTCGCGATGTACTATAACAACAACGACGTTCGCATCGAAGAAATGCCGGTCCCATCGATTGGTGATAATGAGCTTCTGGTGAAGGTGAAAGCAAGCGGCATCTGCGGCAGCGACGTCATGGAATGGTACCGTATTAAGAAAGCTCCTCGGATTCTCGGTCATGAAATTACCGGGGATATCGTTGAAATCGGAAAAAATGTGAAGAAATACAGGATCGGCGATCGGGTTTTTGTTTCACATCATGTTCCCTGTAACACCTGCAGGTTTTGTCTCAATAATCAACAGACCCTGTGTCATACATTGCATTCGACCAATTTTTACCCAGGTGGCTTTGCAGAATATCTCAGAGTCCCAGAAATCAATGTTGATCGAGGAGTGTTTGTTCTTCCTAAAGAAATGTCCTATGATGAAGGTGTCTTTATCGAGCCACTCGCCTGTGTTGTAAGAGGACTGAAAACAGCTGAGATGAAACCAGGGCAAACCGTTCTTGTACTTGGCAGTGGCATCTCAGGCTTACTTCAAATAAAATTAGCCAAAGCCTGGAAAGCAGGAAAAATCCTGGCAACCGATGTCGAGGAACATAGATTAAAAGCAGCAAAAAAGTTTGGTGCAGACGCAGTCATACACGCCAAAGACGATGTACCCGAGCAAGTAAAAAAACACAACGACGGAAAACTCGCAGACCTTGTAATACTTTGCACAGGTGCTCCATCTGCGGTAAAGCAAGCCTTAAAATCAGTTGATAGTGGCGGTACCATTCTTTTCTTCGCACCAACAGAGCCTGGCATAGAGATACCGTTCCCGTTGTTTGATCTGTGGAACAAGCAGATAAAGATGGTTTCTACCTATGCCGGAAGCCCAGAAGATATCAACATCGCCATTGATCTTATCAAATCAAAAAAAGTCAACGTTGTCGACATGATATCGCATAAACTTCCTCTTTCAGAAGCGGCAAAAGGATTTCAACTCGTAGCAAAAGCACAAGAGTCCATAAAAGTGATTCTTGAGCCGTAGAAATAAAAGGCTTAAGCCCCTTCCTATCAAAAGTTTATAATTGTGCATTTTATTCCTGTCTGTAATGAAAAAGCTCAAAGCCATCTGGCAACTCATGCGACTAGAACACGGAATAATGCTTTTCATCGCAATAGTAATAGGCTCTCTTATTTCGCAAAAAACACTCTATGATAACACGAATCTGCCGCTTGTGAATATTTTTCTTACATTCTTTACGGCACTCTTTTTAGAAGCAAGCACCTTTGCACTCAATGATTACTATGATTTGGAGATCGATAGAATCAATAAAAGAACAGACCGTCCGCTTGTCCGGGGTGATATTTCCCCAAAAACAGCTTTATCCCTTTTTTATCTCTTATTCCCGCTCGGTCTTTTGTGCTCCTTTTTTGTGAACATGACGTGTTTTATCATTGCTCTTGTTACCGCCTTAATATCGGTCTTTTATGATGTTAAGATGAAGAAAATCAAACTTGTTGGTAACTTTTACATCGCCTACATTATGGCGATACCATTTATTTTTGGAGGAGCAACGGTACTGGGAAACAATGCATTTTCTTTCGAGACAATTA
>Ga0315285_10000328_pt1 | contig 48453 bp, 57 predicted proteins | sample YL17G09_36_MG_FD_203698 | JGI IMG/M metagenome (GOLD analysis project Ga0315285, IMG submission 203698) | Sediment microbial communities from Yellowstone Lake, YNP, Wyoming, USA - YL17G09_36 | ecosystem: Environmental > Aquatic > Freshwater > Lake > Sediment | place: USA: Wyoming | collected...
GGGTTCGGCAATTGCGTATAAAAATCAGGAATGAAGCTCTCAGCGCTGATAACCTGGAGCTTGAACCTATGCCCAACATGAATCGGCATTCAATAGCTGCAAAAACCTAACCGGACAATGCTGATTCAGAATAAGGATTCGGGAGGCGGAAATCAAAATGAGCAAATAAGGAGGAAGAAGAATGCCGATAGTCAATTTGGCAGGGAAAGATTACGATGTGGATGAGGATGGTTTCCTGCAGGAACTGGATAAGTGGAACTCGGATTTCGCCAGTGCCTACGCCAAAGAAGAGGGAATCGAGGGGACTTTAAGCGACGAGCACTGGAAAGTGATCAACTACCTGAGGGATTATTACGCCAAGTTCGGCATCGCCCCCATGATCCGCAAGCTCTGCAAGGAGACGGGGTTCGATTTGAAAAAGATATACGAGCTCTTCCCCTCCGGCCCGGCCAAGGGAGCCTGCAAGCTGGCCGGGTTGGCCAAGCCCACGGGCTGCGTTTGAGAATTTGGCGCGGAAGGGCCGAATAGTTCGGAGTACAGGCGGGCTTGAAACCCGCCCGTACGGCGTTTGTAGGGGCACGCTGAGGCGTGCCCCTGTATAAGGGTTGCCGGAGACATATTCCCCCCCGCCTTATTTTTTAAAGAATAAAAACGGTTGCCGGTTGCCAGTTTCCGGTTGCCAGTTTTCTGCCTTTAACGGGCAACGGGAAACTGGGGACGGGCAACATTCTAATGAGGCACTTTTTATATGGACCTCATCACTCTAAAACACGAAAAAGGCCTTTGCTTTTCCGTTCAGGTGCGGGGGCACAAATTCCTGGTGGATATGCCCAAGGAATCAAAGGGACAGGACCAGGGGCCTTCCCCCGCTGACCTGCTGGCCGCTTCCCTGGGTGCTTGCATGGGGATGCACATGGCCCTCTACAGCCAGACCGCGGGTCTCTCCTGCGAAGGAATGGAGATGAACCTGGTCTACAACCTGGTGGAAGAGCAGGGGCGAAAAAGGATCCAAACCGTTACCATAGATGTGGCCCTTCCCAAGGATCCCGGCGAGCGGAGCGCGGCCCTTCTGCGGGCGGCTCAAAACTGCATCGTCCGGAACACCCTGGAGAAGGGGCCGGTGATCGATGTGGAGATAACCGCGAGGTAGGGGCGGGTTTGAAACCCGCCCCTACGAATTTCGGAGAAGCGCGTTACTGGTTACTGGTTGCTGGTTACTCGTTTGGGCCTCACCCTATATCCAGTTTCCGGCAACATGTAACCAGGAACCAGGAACCAGCAACAGGTCTTTCCAACTTGCATTGACGCCCATGACCCTAAAAGACCTCTTGGCCGCAAAGAGAGCAATCATCCTGCAACGGTGGCTCGACCGGATCCTGGAGGATTATCCTCCCGATACGCAAACTTTCTTCCGAGAAAACAAAAGTCCCTATTCCAATCCGATTGGGTTCACCCTGCGGAAAGGAATGGAAGAGATCATCGACCAGATCCTGCGGCCCCTGAGCGTTGAGGAAGCCCGGGCCATCCTGGAGCCGGTCATGAAAGTCCGGGCGGTGGAGAATCTTCCTCCTTCCCGGGGGGTTGGTTTTATTCTCCCCCTGAGAGAAATCGTCTCCGAAATCGTGAGGGAAGAGAAAAGAAAAGACCTTTTGGCCCAGGAATGGCTCGATTTGAATTCACGGATCAACCGGCTCGCTCTCCTGGGCATGAACCTCTACTCCGAATGCCGGGAGAAAGTGAATCTGCTGCGAATCAAGGGATGGGAAAAAAGAGCAGGGGAGGTTCAAGGTCGGAGGGCGGAAGTTTGAACCTCGGGGTTTCTTTCGCGGCCGTCATCCTTGTGATTGTCATTGCTCTTGGCGGAGTGGCCGGGATCGGGGCCTATTCCCTTTTCGGAATCATCATCCCCTATGCGGCTTTCATTGTCTTTCTCGTGGGGGTGACGTATCGGATCGTGGTTTGGGCAAAGTCTCCGGTCCCTTTCCGCATCCCCACCACCTGCGGCCAGCAGAAATCCCTTCCCTGGATCAAGTCCGACCCACTGGAGAGCCCCCACAACACGCCTGGAGTTATCGGGCGGATGGTTTTAGAGGTCCTCTTCTTCCGTTCCCTGTTCCGCAACTCCAAGGTGGAGCTGAGAGAAGGAAAGCCGATTTACGGGGGAGCCAAGTGGCTCTGGCTGGCCGGGCTTGCCTTCCACTGGTCTTTTCTCATCATCGTTCTGCGACATCTCCGCTTCTTCTTCGATCCCGTCCCCGCCGGCATAAATCTGCTGGCTGCTTTGGATGGCTTATTTGAAATCGGAGTGCCCACTCTTTTTCTGACGGATGCCCTGTTCCTGATTTCGGTCACTTACCTTTTCCTGCGAAGATTGGCCATCCCTTGCTTGCGCTATATTTCCCTTCCGGCGGATTATTTCCCTCTGCTCCTGATCCTGGCCATCGGCCTTTCCGGTTTCCTCATGCGCCATGTTTACAAGGTCGATCTCTACAAGGTGAAGGAACTGGCCCTGGGGTGGGTCCGGTTCCAGCCCCAGATTCCGGAAGGGATCGGATGGATTTTCTATCTTCACCTCTTCCTGGTGAGCGTTCTTCTGGCTTATTTTCCCATGAGCAAGCTGGTGCACATGGGGGGAGTCTTTCTAAGCCCCACCCGGAATTTAGCCAATGACAACCGGATGCGCCGGCATGTCAACCCCTGGAACTATCCGGTCAAGGTCCATACCTACGAGGAATATGAGGACGAATTCCGGGACAAGATGAAAGCCGCCGGAATTCCCGTGGAAAAGGAATAGGAATGTCCCTGGCCAAGCTTCCCAAACCCGAAGAATTGAGCAAGGTAAGCCTTCAGCCTCCGGCCAAGGGATGGATGGAGAACCCGGCGGAATTCAAACCGGGGACCTGGTGCTACAGCGCAGCTCCCAAGAACCTCAAGACCCTCGGCCTGTCCAACCCCAGGGAGTGGAAGCCCTCGGATGCAGACTGGAAGCTTCCCGAAAACTGGAGGGAGATCATTCTCCAGGGGATGAAGGAGAGGCTGGAGCGGTTTCGATCCTTCCGGCTCTTCATGGACATCTGTGTCCGCTGCGGAGCCTGCGCCGACAAGTGCCATTTCTATATCGGCTCGGGGGACCCCAAAAACATGCCCGTTCTGCGGGCCGAGCTTCTCCGGTCCGTTTATCGGAGGTACTTCACCCGCTCCGGGAGGCTCCTGGGGAAAATGGCCGGGGCCAGGGATCTTACGGTGGATGTTCTGAAGGAATGGTTCTACTATTTCTACCAGTGCACGGAATGCCGCCGCTGTTCGATCTTCTGCCCCTACGGAATCGACCAGGCCGAAATCACCATGATGGGGAGAGAACTCCTCAACCTGGTGGGATGCAATATCAACTGGGTCCTGGAACCGGCGGCCAACTGTTTCCGAACGGGAAACCATCTTGGGATCCAGCCCCACGGGATGAAGGACATGCTGGACTTCATCGCCCAGGATGTCGAGGACCGGGTGGGAGTGCATATCGAGGTACCCCTCAACCGTAAAGGGGCGGAAATTCTCTTCGTGACCCCTTCGGCCGATTTTTTCGCGGATCCCGGGACCTACACCTGCATGGGCTACCTGATGCTCTTCAAGGAAATCGGGCTGGACTACACCTTCAGCACCTATGCATCCGAGGGGGGAAACTTCGGGCTCTTCACCTCCCACGAGATGATCAAGCGACTCAACGCCAAGATCTACGCCGAGGCAAAACGCCTGGGAGTGAAGTGGATCCTGGGGGGGGAATGCGGCCACATGTGGCGGGTTCTCCACCAGTACATGGACACCCTGAACGGGCCGGCCGATTTCCTGGAAGAACCCGTGTCGCCGATTACCGGGACGAAGTTTGAAAACGCCAAATCCACCAGAATGGTCCATATCACCGAATTCACCGCCGACCTGATTTGGAACAATAAATTAAAGTTAGCTCCCCGCCGGAACGACCACCTGAGGGTGACCTTCCACGACTCCTGCAACCCCTCGCGGGCCATGGGGCTCTTGGAAGAGCCGCGCTATGTCATCCGGAAGGCCTGCAATCATTTTTACGAAATGCCCGAGGAGACCATCCGGGAGAAGACCTTCTGCTGCGGAGGGGGAGCCGGGCTGGGGACAGACGAGAACCTGGAGATGAGGCTGCGGGGAGGATTGCCCCGGGCCATGGCCGTCAAGCACGTAAAAGAGAAACATGGGGTCAACCGACTGGCCTGCATCTGCGCCATCGACCGGGCCACCCTGCCGCCGTTGATGGAATATTGGGTCCCGGGGGTGGAGGTCACCGGGGTCCACGAGCTGGTGGGGAACGCGCTGGTTATGAAGGGGGAGAAGAAAAGGGAAACCGATTTGCGGGGAGAACCGCAGCCCGCAAAGGAGGAATCCAAGAATGTTTGACCCCGGCAAGGTCCTCCCGGGCCTGGTGATTTTTCTGATCCTTCTGACCTTCCCTTTCTGGTATGGGAAAGGGAGGACGGCACCACCGCCCCTTCCCGTGGACACCCCCGAAATCCAGAAGCTCTCGGTCAAGAAATGCATCGAACCCACGCCGTTCATGAAAGCCAGCCACATGGAACTCCTCAATAAATGGAGGAATGCGGTGGTACGGGACGGAAATCATCTCTACGCGAACCATGAAGGGAAGAAGTTCTCCATGAGCCTCTCCCAGACCTGCCTGGGCTGCCATTCCAACAAGGAAAAATTCTGCGACGCCTGCCACAACTACTCCGGGGTCAAGCCGAACTGCTGGAGCTGCCACGTTGTCCCCCAGGAGGGCCGGACATGAACTTCAGCCGCAGAGCCCTTCTGAAAATTGCGGGAATCTCCTTGATCGGCGCGGGAGTCAGGCCCGCCCTCGAAGCGCTGGGGGCCGGGGAGTCTCCGAAGACCCTCGCCAGTCCCAACCGGCTGGTGGGGAAACGCTGGGCCATGGCGATCCACACTCAAAAATGTCCCGCGGGGTGCAGGGAATGCATCGATGCCTGCCACCGGGAGCACAACGTTCCCGACTTCGGCAACCCCAAGGATGAGGTGAAGTGGATCTGGAACGAGCCCTTCAAGGACGTTTTCCCCGGGCAGGAGCATCGTTATCTCGATGAAAGGCTGAAAGAGAAACCGGTCCTGGTTCTCTGCAACCACTGCGACAACCCGCCCTGCGTGAGGGTTTGCCCAACCCAGGCGACTTTCAAACGCCAAGAAGACGGGATCGTCATGATGGACTACCACCGCTGCATCGGGTGCCGGTTCTGCATCGCCGGATGTCCCTACGGGGCCAGGTCCATGAACTTCAGAGACCCCCGTCCTTTCATCAAGAAGATCAACCCCCAGTTCCCCACCCGGACCAAAGGGGTGGTGGAAAAATGCAATTTCTGCGAAGAGAGGCTGGCCAGGGAGCTTATGCCTGCCTGCGTGGAGGCCTGTAAGGAAAAGGCCCTGGTTTTCGGAGACCTGGAGAATCCTGCGTCGGATATCCGGAAATTGCTCCAGGCCCAGTTGACTCTCCGCCGCAGACCCGAGCTGGGGACGAAGCCCCAGGTTTACTACATCATGTGAGGACGCATGCTGGAGAAGGCGCTCATTGGAGACCGAAAATACTGGACCTGGGTAGGGTTCCTCGTCCTTCTCATCGGGGTGGGAGGCTTTTATTACCTAAGGCAGCTCGATTACGGCCTCGGCATCACCGGCATGAGCCGGAACGTCTCCTGGGCGCTCTACATCGCCCAGTTCACCTTCCTGGTGGGAGTCGCCGCATCGGCGGTCATGCTGGTTTTGCCCTACTACCTCCACAACTACAAGGCCTTCGGCAAGATTACCATCCTGGGGGAATTCCTGGCCGTGGCCTCGGTGTTCATGTGTGTCACCTTCATCATCGTCGACCTGGGGCAGCCGGCCCGGGCCTTTAACCTGATCCTCTATCCCTCCCCCAGCTCCATCCTGTTCTGGGACATGATTGTTTTAAGCGGTTATCTCCTGCTGAACGTTGCCATCGGGTGGACCGTGCTGGCCTCGGAGAAGAAATCAATTCCACCCCCCAAATGGGTCAAACCGCTGATCTACCTTTCCATTCCCTGGGCCATCAGCATCCATACGGTCACCGCTTTCATATACGCCGGTCTTCCCGGCCGGAGTTTCTGGCTCACCGCCGTCATGGCCCCCCGTTTCCTGGGTTCCGCCTTCGCCTCCGGGCCGGCCCTTTTGATCCTCCTTTGTTTTATCCTGCGGAAGTTTACCCGCTTCGATGCTGGAAAAGAGGCGATCCAGGCGCTGGCTAAGATCGTCACCTACGCCCTGATCGCCAGCATCTTTTTCGTCCTCATGGAAATCTTCACCGTCTTCTACAGCCAGGTTCCCGAGCACATGCAGCATTTCAAATATCTCTTCGTCGGCCTCCACGGCCATTATGCCCTGGTTCCCTGGATGTGGGCGGCGGTGATTCTGGCGGGGGTGGCCCTGATTCTCTTGATCAACCCTCGGACCCGCCGAAACGAGACCCTTCTGACAGTGGCCTGTGCCGCGGTATTTGCATCCCTCTGGATTGAGAAAGGGCTCGGCCTGGTGGTAACCGGTTTCATCCCGTCCCCGCTGGAAAAGATAACCGAATACTATCCCACCGGGCCGGAAGTGGCGATTACGGTGGGGGTATGGGCGATGGGGCTGTTGATTCTTACGGTTCTGTACAAAGTGGCCGTAGCGGTCAAGACGGAAGAAGAAGGTCAAGGCTAAGGTCAAGGTCAAGGCTAAGGTTAAGGTCAAGGTTAAGGTCAAGGCTAAGGTCAAGGTTAAGGCTAAGGTTAAGGAAGAGTAAAGAATCCTCTTAAGAAGTCTTGCCTCAGCCTTGACCTTGACCTTAGCCTTAGCCTTAACCTCAACCTTAAGCGATGGAGGCAGGAAAATGCCTGTTCTTGAATATGCCGGGAACCGGGTTGAAGTGGACGAGGAAGGATACCTGGTCCGCTTCGAGGATTGGAGCGAGAAGATTGCCTGCACCCTGGCCGAAAGAGAAGGGATCGCCGGTTCCTGCCCGCTCACCGAAGAACGGATGGCCATCCTGAGGTTCATGCGGGAATACTTTAAAAAATTCGACGCTTTCCCCATGATCCAAAAGGTCTGCAAGAATGTGGGGCAGCCCCGAAGCTGCACCTACGACCAGTTCATGGACCCCCTCCAGGCCTGGAAGGTTGCCGGCCTTCCGAAACCGACAACCGAGGTTTTCGCCTATATAAAGCATAAAGCGTGATCCCGTGCTTCTCTCATCGCCGATCGTCTATGACTCAGATCATTACTTAAGCTTTCGAAAGCATATATGTTTTTAAATAGGAGCGGAGGATGAGCCTTATTTATTTGAGCTATTTGTGCTGAACGATTTTCATCGTGGCCGCCGGGATGCGGATCTACAAACAGATAAAGCTGCCCCTTCACGTGCGCTGGGAGCTTTACCCGGTTAAACATGAAGCCGGGAAAAAGGCCGAATACGGGGGCTCCTACATGGAAGAGCTCAACTGGTGGGAGAAAGAGAAAAAAAGCTCTCTGTACAATGAAATCCGCTACATGGTCCCCGAGATTCTCTTCCTCCGGGGCTTGAAAAAAGAGAATCCCCGCCTGTGGTACATTTCCTTCCCCTTCCATTTCGGCTTTTACCTGGTGATCGGGACTCTGGTGCTCCTGGTCCTGGGCGCCTTTTCCATGGTCCTGGGATTTCCCATTGCCCCGGGTCAAGGCGTTCTGAGTTCTCTGATCTACTATCTGACCATCTTATTGGGATTCCTCGGTTTGACCCTGGGAACGGTGGGAACAGCGGCTCTCTTCCGGCGTCGCCTGAGAGACCCGGAATTACGGAATTACTCAGCCCCTTCCGATTATTTAAACCTGGCCTTGATCTTCGCTTTTTTCCACATCAGCCTTCTGGCCTGGCTCTTCCACGACCCTGGCTTTGATGGAGCCCGAGCCTATTTCTACTCGCTCCTGACTTTCGGCGGCACCCCTGCGGGAATGGCCGGTAGCCGAACCTTTCTTGGGGCGCTGGCCATTATTCTGGGGTCCCTGCTGATCGCCTATGTTCCCCTCACCCACATGTCCCACATGTTCATGAAGTACTTCATGTACCACTCGGTGAGATGGGAGGACACGCCGAACCTCAAAGGGAGCAGAATCGAAGCCTCGGTCCTGGGAAACCTGGGGCTCAAGCCTACCTGGGCAGCTCCCCACATCGGCGCCGACGGAAAGAAGACGTGGGGGGAGATTGCAGCCTCCGGGCCTAAGGAGAGCAGATGAAAGCGACCTTGATCAGGCCGCAGGATATTTCCAAACCTTCCAAACGCCTGGCCCAGATTCGGGCCCAGGACCTTCCTCCTCTTCCTCCTCCCTACGAGGATTTCAATACCAAGACCCTGACGGAGCTAAAGGAGGAGAAGATCGCCAACGTGGAGGCTTCCCTCGACGGCACCGTCGCCATCGGCATTCCCAAGTCGAAGACCCGGGAAGAGGAAGAGAAGTACCTGAAGGCGTTCCTCTCGGGCCTGCGGAAGCTTTTCGAAAAGGAGAACAACTGGACGTTCCTCCAGCCTCTTCTCCTCTCCATGGATCACTGCGCCAAGTGCCAGACCTGCTCCGAAGCCTGCCCGGTTTTTGAGATGAGCGGGCGACAGGAGATCTACCGGCCCAATTTTCGGTCGGAAGTCCTGCGCCGCATCTACCGAAAGTACATCAAGCCCTTCGGAAGGATATCGGCCAAACTGGCCGGCGATATCGACCTGAACTGGACCACCATCGCCCGGCTGGCTGAGCTGGCCTACCGCTGTACCCTGTGCCGCCGTTGCGCCAGCGTTTGCCCGGTGGGGGTGGACAACGCCCTCATCACCCATGAAATCCGCAAGCTCTTCTCGCAGGAATTGGGAATCGCCCCCAAGGAGATCCACGACAAGGGGACCCTCCGGCACCTCCGGGTGGGTTCCACCACGGGGATGAACCCGATGGCGGTCAAGGACAGCGTGGATTTCATCCAGGAGGAGATGGAGGAGATCACCGGCTACAAAGTGGAGATTCCCTGGGACCGAGAGGGGGCGGAAGTTCTGCTGCTGCACAATGCCGGCGAGGTGCTGGCCTGGCCGGAGAATGTGGGCGCCTTCGCCATCGTCTTCCAGGCGGCGGGAATTTCCTGGACCCTTTCTTCCGAAGAGCTGGGGTACGACGTGGTGAATTATGGGCTCTGGTACGACGACGTGCAAATGGCCCGGGTGGCGGTGAAACATGCGGAAATTGCCAGGAAGCTGAAAGTAAAAAAAATCATCATCGGCGAATGCGGGCATGCCCACAAGGCCTTGATGGTCATCGCCGACCGGGTGCTCACCGGAGACTTGAACATTCCCCGGGAATCCGCCCTCGTTCTTCTGGATGAAATCGTAGGGAGCGGAAAACTCAAATTCGATCCTTCCCGGAACGATTTCCCCGTAACCCTCCACGATCCCTGCAACGTGGTCCGGGCCATGGGCATCGTGGAGCCCCAGCGGCGCATCCTGCGCAGGATCGCGCCGAAATTCCGGGAAATGACCCCCCATGGCGTGGACAATTACTGCTGCGGAGGCGGCTCCGGGTTCGCCATCATGTCCGGTTACAATTTCGCCGAGTGGCGGACCCTGGTGAGCAGCCGCAAAAAGTTCCTCCAAATCCTGGGGGCTTTCAAGGATGAGCCCTTGAACGTTCCCAAATACGTCTGCGCCCCCTGCTCCAATTGCAAAGGGTCCATCCGGGACATCCTTGAATATTATCGGGCAAGGGAACGCAGCCACATTTATTATGGCGGGCTTGTCGAACTGATCGTCAACGCCATGGCGGACATGAAAAAGCCCATGATCAAATTCGAAGAGACCTAACCGGGCCAAGCCGGACCCAAACGGGATTTTGTAGGGGCGGCCCGATGTGGCCGCCCGCAAGATGGGCAACCCCATGGGGTTGCCCCTACAATTGGTCATCATTCTGAGATCAGCTTGCCTTGTAAGCGCCCAGGGGGGCCGGGGAAAGCCTCCCCGCTTGAAAATTCGATTTGCTTATCCTATGCTTTGCTTATCGAAGCGGGAGGGGTTCGGCGGTGAAGTTCAGGAGGTTCATGAATGTCCGATGAATTGAGGGTAAAACAAGGAGTCATCCGGATCGCGATGGGGGACATTACCGATCTGCCCGTGGAAGGGATCGTTTATTATGCCCGCCCTGACTTGGTATTAGGTTCCGGGTTCGGCGGGGTCATCACCGCCAAGGGAGGACCCAAAATCCAGGAGGAGCTGAAGAAATTCGGTAAGGCCAATACCACCGACGTGGTGGTCACCTCCGGGGGTGACCTGAAGGCCAAATACATCCTTCATGCCGTGGGCCCCCGGTTCCAGGAAGAAGACCTGGAAGAGAAACTTCGGAGCACGATGGGCAATGTCCTGCGGAAGGCGGAAGAGAGCCGGATTCAAAGCCTGGCTTTTCCGGCCATGGGAGCAGGCTTCTATGGGGTCCCCCTGGAGGTATGTGCCCGAGAGACGCTGGAGGCGGTGAAGAAACACCTGGAGGCCTCGGCGGGCATTCGGGAAGTGGTCTTCTGCCTGCGGGATTCTCATGAATATAAAAAATTCTTGGAACACCTGCAAAGAATTCGATAGGCTCGCGGACCCCGGGTGTTGATCCTGCCGGGCTTTTTGCGCAAGAAAGTTGGAAAGGTCCGTTCCGCCGGAGAAACAACACGGGTGGCGGAAAGCATACGAGGAGGAAGGAATGAGCGAGACCTTACGTTTCGTTTCTGATGAACTTCAGCTTATGGCCTTGGGATTCATGGCCGTTGTCTATTTTTTCCGTATCCGCTGGCTTCTGCGTTTCCCCGCCGGGCGGGAGAGGCAGGCGCCCAGCGGGTCGCCGCATACCTCGTCCTTCAAGGGGATCGTCTATTCCTGGGCCAACATCGCCATGCCCTGGTCCATGGAAAGTACCCGGAAGGAAATTTTCTTCTACGCTCAGTTCGTGGTTTTTCATCTCGCGGTGGCGGCGAATATCATCATGTCTTTTGTCATCCCCTATGCCCCGTCCCTCATGAAGCCCATGGCCATCGTGCGGGGGCTCCAGGTCCTGTTCGGTCTCGGATGCCTGATCGGCTGCTACCGACTGTACCGTCGGCTGAGCAATCCTTTCATGCGCCAGATCAGCTCTCCAGACGACTTCTTTTCCCTGATCCTGCTTACCGTGTGGATGTTCGTTTCCATCTGGGCGGCCCCCAACCGCCCCGAGCAGGGAGAAGGAGCCCTGATGGCCTATTTCATCATGACCGCCTTCTTCCTGATGTACGTTCCCTTCAGCAAGATTTCCCATTATCTCTACTATCCCTTCACCCGATACTATTTCGGCAAGACCATGGGCTACCGCGGGGTTTACCCGATCAAGCGGGGGCCCGATCCGAAGCCGACGAAAATATAGCCGGAGAAACGGATGAATCGCGAGGACAAAGAAATGGCCGAAAAAGAAAAAACCCGATCCCATAAAGTGAAAAAAGTCATCGAGCGGATGGGGAAGAAAATCAACCGGCAGATGGTTGGCTCATTGGTGGGGTGTGTCCACTGCGGCATGTGCACCCAATCGTGTCATTATGTACTGGCCAACCCGGACGATCCCACCTTCGCCCCGGCCTACAAGGCGGACCAGATCCGGAAGATCTTCAAACGCCATTTCGACTGGACGGGCAGAATTTTCCCCTGGTGGGTCAAGGCCCAGGACGTCTACACGGATGAAGAACTGGAGAAGTTGAAGGACATCGTCTTCGGCAAGTGCACCAATTGCCGGAGGTGCTCCATCAACTGCCCCATGGGGGTGGATTTCGCTACCCTGAACCGCATGGCCCGTGGCCTCTTGACCGCAGTGGGGGTCATGCCCGAGGGCGTGTCCGTGGTCAGCAAGGACCAGTGGGAGATCGGTAACCAGATGGGGGTTCTCCAGCAGGATTACCTGGAGACCCTGGAATGGCTGTCCGACGAATTGGAAAACGAGTTCAAGGACCCGGCTGCCCGGATTTCCATTGACAAGAAAGACGCCGATGTCGTTTACGCCATCAACCCCCGAGAGATCAAATACGACCCCCGCACCATCTCGGATGCGGCGCGGATCTTCTACCTGGCCGGGGAGAACTGGACCATGCTCAGCGACGGATGGGACATGACCAACTTCGGTCTCTTCTCCGGGGACGATGAGCTTGGGGCGGCCGTGGTGCGGCGGCTCTTCGAGAAGGTCATTGAAGCGGGCGGCAAAAGACTGGTATTATCGGAGTGCGGTCACGGATACCGGGCCACCCGCTGCGAAGGCCCCAACTGGGCGGGGATGGGAATTCCCTTCGAGATGGAGAGTTCGGTCGTGACCATGCTCCGGTACATTAAGGAAGGAAGAATCAAGGTCGATAAGACCAAGAACAACCTTCCCGTCACCTTCCATGATTCGTGTAACAACGCCAGGAGCTGCGGATTTTTCGAGGAGCCCCGGGAACTCCTGAACCTGGTGGTAACCGAGTTTCAGGAGATGTACCCGAACCGGGCGGAGAACTACTGCTGTTCGGGCGGGGGAGGGGCCATGTCCATGTCCGAATACACGCCCCTCCGGCTGAAGGCGGCCAAGGTCAAGGCGGACCAGCTGAAGGCCACCGGGGCCAAAATCGTGGTCACCACCTGCCACAACTGCGTGGATGCCCTGACCGACGTGATCCGGCATTACAAGCTGGGGATGAAAGTCGCCCAGCTGGTCAACCTGGTATCCAACGCCCTGGTGATCGAAGAGAAGATCATCGCCGTCCCGGAGTTCGTCAAACCCGTCGAGCTCCTGCCCCTGAAGGGATACAAAATCCTGGTCGTGGACGACGAGCCGGATATCCTGACCTTCATCTCCACGGTCCTGGAGGATCAGGGAGCTGTCGCCGTCCAGGCTTCCGACGCGGAGGAGGCTCTGGAACTGGCGTTGGAGGAAAAGCCCGACCTGATTACCCTGGATCTTTCCATGCCGGGCAAAAACGGGGGGTTCGTCTTCGAGGAACTGAGGAAAAACCCGGAACTCTCCTCCATCAAGGTCTGCATCATTACCGGAAAACCGGAGCTTCGCCGCCTGATCTATGACCGGCCGGTTCCGCCCCCGGAAGGCTACCTGGACAAGCCGATTAACGAAGAGAGCCTGCTGATGAACGTGAGGAAGATTCTGGAGACTCCCCACGACGGGAAGAAAGCACACTGAAAAAACCATTCATCCTGGGAACCAGCAAGAAATGAGTAGGGGCGGGTTTCAAACCCGCCCGAGAAATCATTATGGATCTCAACTATAAACAGTTCTTCGAAGTCATGCCCGCTTACCTCACCATCCTGGACCGGGACCTGCGGGTCATCCAGGCCAACCAGCGGTTTCGGAAGGACTTCGGCGATTTTGAGGGGCGCTACTGCTACGAGATCAACCGCCACCGGGAGGAGCCTTGTCAGAATTGTCCTGCCGAGAGGACGTTTCAGGACGGCCTCCGGCACGGAATCGAGGAACAGTTCAAGAAGGTCAACGGCCAGGAAGTGGCCCTGATCGTCTACACCACCCCCATCCGCAACGAGGCTGGAGAGATCACCGCGGTCCTAAAGATGGCCACGGACATCACCGAGATCAAACTCCTCCAGAATCAACTGCGGGAAAGCCGGGAGCGCTACCGCCATCTCTTCGAGGAAGTTCCCTGTTACATCACCATCCAGGACCGGGACCTTCGGATCGTCGAAGCCAACCGGAGGGTCCGGGAGGATTTCGGCGACGTGGTAGGGAGCCAATGCTACCAGGTCTACATGCACCGATCGGAGGAGTGCGTTCCCTGCGCGGTAAAAGAAACTTTTCAGGACGGGCAGGTTCATCAGACCGAAGAAGTGGTAACCGCCCGGAGCGGGGAGCAGATGAACGTCCTGGTCTCGACGGCCCCCATCCGCAGCGCCGAGGGACAGATCAAAAGCGTGATCGAGATGAGCACCGATATATCCCCGATCCGCCAGCTGCAATCTCAGCTTACTTCTCTCGGCCTGGTCATCAGCTCCATCTCCCACGGCATCAAGGGGCTGCTCACCAGCCTGGACGGCGGCATCTACCTGGTCAACTCAGGAATGGAAAAGAACAACCCGGCGCGGCTCAAACAGGGCTGGGAGATGGTGGAACGGAACATCGCCCGGATCCGGACCATGGTGTTGGACCTGCTCTATTACGCCAAAGACCGGGAGCCGGCGCTGCAGTGGTTTCCGGCTCAATCCGTGGTGGAGGAAGTTTACGGGGTTGTCCGGGGAAAAGCCAAGGAGGTCGGCATCGAGGTTCTAACCGATATCGACCCGATGGCCGGCGACCTGTCGGCCGACCCGAAAGCGGTCCGCTCCCTGCTGGTTAACTTGGTGGAGAACGCCCTCGACGCCTGCCGGGTGGACAAAAAGAAGGGCAGCCATCAGATTCGACTGGGGGTCAGGGGATACCCGGACTCCATCGAGTTTGAAGTATCGGACGACGGAATCGGAATGGATCAGGAAACCCGGGAAAAGGCTTTCAGCCTGTTCTTCTCTTCCAAAGCCGGGGACGGGACGGGACTGGGCCTCTTTATCTCCAACAAAATCGTCCAGGCCCACCAGGGAAAGATTCAGCTGGAATCGGAACCGAATAAAGGGACCCGGGTGACCATCAAATTGCCCCGGAGAGGACCCATGTCCAGAGCCGTTTCATCCAAACCTTCCTGAAGGAGGGGATCGTGGCTTCCAGGAAAAAAATTCTGATTGTCGACGACGAGGAAGATATCCGCACCTATCTTTCCACCCTCCTGGGGGATGAGGGGTTCGAAACGCTCTTGGCCAAGGATGGAGAGGAGGCTTGGAAGCAGGTCGGGGCGAATTCCCCCGACCTCATCACCCTGGATATCTCCATGCCCGAAAAGTCGGGGATCAAGTTCTACCGGGAAATGAAGGCCGACGACCGCTGGAAGAAGATCCCCATCATTATCGTCACCGGGGTTTCGGAAGACATGCGCAAATTCCTCTCCTCCCGCCATCAAGTCCCTCCCCCGGAAGGATACCTTGCGAAACCTGTGAACCGGGAAGAAATCCTAACCCTCATCCAGAAATTGACAGCCATACCCTGATCTCTGGCGTCCTCGTCGTTTTTTCCTTCTTTCCGCGCCTGGTGGTAAGGGCTCTCGAGAAATTAGGGTTTCGGAAAGGTCCCCTTAACCATGCCCCATCATCCTAAAATCAAATCCTCAACCTTAAGAGTCCAGATTGCATCGTGGCGAGACTCTAGCCGTAAGGTTCAGCCGATCTGCTGCTCTTAAAAAGATTCATGGAAAGGTTTTCATGAATGGATTCTTCAATGAACATCATCAGGAAAATAGCCAAGGGCATCGCGAAAACGAATTTTGCCAGAAAGGCCATCGATGAAGGTGCGGACCTGAGTGCCTTTAAGAAGAAACTGACAGTCCAGAATCTATTGGGAATCTTTTTAATGGGCGGTAGCTACATGATTGGTTGGCCGGCGGTAGGGCTGATCGGAGCCTTGTCCATCCACTGGCGCGAACCGTTGCTTCTTCTCATAGGAGCTCCGGTCCTTCTGGTTGTGGCGCACCTGTTTTTTTTACTGGGGATGTATTTAGCCGGCGGCAAATATATTCTGATATTGCTTAGATGGGCTACAAGGGTTACCCTTGAGAAAATGATGTGAAATAGAAAAGGAGTATGATCCTTGTTCTTCCGGAAAATGCGTCTTCCCTCGAAAGCGGCATCCAGGGTTTTCGAAAGGAGGGAGGGAAACCCTATTACTACAATGAACGCCTTAGTATCTTTCGTTACTTTTCTATGCATCTATAAAAGATCTGGCAGGTGACCCGTTTTGGTTCTCTTAGCTTTGAGTTTTCCCACCCCAAGATGCATCTGATTGCGGTTTCCCGAAAATTTTTTTGGAAGGCCGGCTGGCGAAGAAGTGAGGCAACATTCATCTATAAGGAGGCCGGGAAATATGATATCATAAGTTGCAATGATAGATCCGGGGGGGGGATGTCCATGAAAAAGGTTAAAATTATTGTGGAGAAACATCCGGATGGGTATGTAGCCTATCCATTAGGGCTCAAAGGGGTCGTTGTCGGGCAGGGGGACACGTATGAAGATGCTCTTGCGGATGTGAAGTCGGCAATTCGTTTCCATATTGAAACCTTTGGAGAGGAGGTCTTGGAGGTAGAGCCCCCCATTATCGAAGCATTTGTTGCCGAGGCTGGGGTTTAAGAATCATGCCGAAATTTCCGGTCGATGCCCCCAAACAAAAAGTGGTAAGGGCTCTCGAGGAATTAGGATTCCAGATCGTGAGGGAAAAAGAACATATATCCATGGAAAGAATAAATCCGGATGGAACAAAAACCCCTTTAACCATGCCCAATCATCCTAAAATTAAATCCTCGACCTTAAGAGTCATTTGTACCCAGGCGGGAATTTCAAGAGACGATTTTATCGATGCCTACGATAAGGTTTAGGAAAGAAGCCGTTCATCCGTCTTAAACTCCCTTGACCTTGATTTCTTTGAGAACCTGCCCATACCCTTCTGGGGAATGGGGCGAAAAGAAATCCCCCAAAGGCTTCTTTCTGAAGGATCTAGAAGATTTCCCCGCTGCGATTGGTTTGATTCTGGTAGAGGGGAAGATTGAACATCCAGGGGCTTCGCTCTTCGGCTCACCAGAAGCAGGGGCGCGACAACCACGCCCCTGCAGGATTTGAAGGGAATCCAGGGTCTCTCTAAAAAGCCATATCCGGCTTCCAAACTTTCCAGACTTTCCCTGCCAGGTCGGGACCCGGTTTCAGGGTGGGCTTGCCCGGCTGCCAGCCCGAAGGGGTGACCTCCCCGGTCTTGCGCACGTGCTGGAACGCTTTGGTCTGGCGGATCATTTCGGAGACATTGCGCCCCACCGGGGGAGTGACAACTTCCATGGCCTGAATCACCCCGTCCGGGTCGATTAAAAACCGGCCCCGGATGTCCACGCCCGCGTCTTGGTCATAAACCCCGTACACCTGGCCGATCTTTCCCCCCCCGTCCGACAGCATGGGGAAGGGGATGCCTCCCGGCACCATCTTGGAAAGCTCCTCTTCGTGCCAGATCTTGTGGACGAAGCGGCTGTCCGTGCTGCAGGCCATCACTTGAACCCCCAGGGACTTCAACTCTTCGTGCTTGACGGCGACCGCCAACAATTCCGTCGGTCAAACGAAGGTGAAAGCACCCGGAAAAAAGCAGAGGATCACCCACTTTCCCTTGTAGTCGGAGAGCTTGATGCTCTTGAATCCGCCTTCAAAAAAGGCGCTGGCTTCAAAATCGGGGGCGGGTTTTCCCACTTGGGCGATCATTTTGGGCTCCTCCTTGTAAGCTTGGGATGGGGTTGAAGGTTGACCTTCCGGCTTCAAAATCGGCCCTTTGGCCGGCGTCACGCAACCGTCTTTCGCTTCCGCCATGTTCTTCCTCCTTTCTGTTTTTGTTCTCGCACGGATTGGAGCTACACCGCATGTATGGTTACCTACCCTCCAGGCCATGGGAATGGAATTTCCCCAGCCTTCATTTCCCTGAAAGGGTGACCAGATAGGAATTCCCCATCCTGGCCACGTGATCGCGGATCCTCTCAAAGAGGTGCAAATGCCCTTCTTCGTCATTGATCAGCTCCTCGAAAAGATCTTTCGACTTATGGTCCTTTTGCGCGGCACACTGGGCCGCCGCTTCGTTGTACATCTCGATGGCCTTGGTCTCCAGGGCTACATCGGTCTCCAAGAGCTGGGGGATGGTTTGCTTCTTCTTGGGGCTGAGGTCCGGTTTCGAGGTGGGTTCCCCGCCTAAAAACAAAATCCTCTCGGCGAGTTTTTCGGCGTGTTTCATCTCGGCGATGGCCGTCTCCTTGAGCTTGGCGGCCAGTTTCCCGAAATCCTGGTCCTCCAGTTCATAGTGGTGGATCATGTACTGGGAAATCGCCCCCAGTTCGGCCGAGCGGGCCTGGTTCAGCAGATAGATCACTTTTTCGTTCATACGTTTTCCTTTCTTGTTGCTAAGGATTTTAAAAAAATCTGAAACTGTTTATCCGCAGATTACGCAGATTTCGCAGACAGCACACAGATATAGAGGCTACGAATCAGAATAGCTTTACAACCCTCAAAGCTCAAATAAACTTCCCAGACGTTCGTAATTATCCTTAGCGCTTCATCCGCATTTATCCGCGTTTATCCGCGTCCCATTCAGTCTTTTGTCTTTAAGTCTTTCGCGAATATAAAATCTGTGTTCATCTGTGTTTTTCTGTGTCCATTAGGTTTTTTGCTTTTCACTTTTCACTTCGTAAGGCCAGGCCTCCACTCCCCCGTCCATGATCCGTACGTCCTTGAACCCGGAGCCTTCGAGGATCGTCTGGGCCTCGTAGGCGCGCAGGCCGGCCTTGCAAAGGGTGACAATTTTTTTATCTTTGGGAATTTCCTGGATCCGGCGGCGCAGTGTTCCCAGGGGGACGAGCTTCACCCGGGGGTCTTCGATCCGTTTCTCCTTGTATTCTTCGGGGGAGCGCACATCCAGCCAGAGGAAATCCTCCCCCCGCTCGGCCATGGCTTTCACTTCCATGGGAGTGAGGAAGGGGGCGATCCCGTCGATCTTGTTCCGCAGCACGTTGGCCGCATGGGCGGCGATGTCGATAGCCGTGGAGTAGGGCGGGGCATAGCCCAAATCGAAAGACGGAAGGTCATCGATGGTGGCCCCGAGGGACATGGCCGCGGCCAGAACATCGATCCGTTTTACCACCTCTCCCGGTCCTACCCCCTGGATGCCCAGCAGCTTCCTTGTTTTTCGGTCGGCAATCAGCTTGAGGAGAAGGGGTTTCTTGGTCGGGTAATAGTGGGGGACGTCGGAGGAGGGAACTAGAGTTGTCACCACATCAAACTTGGCCTCCCGGGCCTGGGACTCGGTCAGGCCGGACTTCCCCACGTTGTAGTCGAATACCTTCACCACCGCCGTGCCCAGGATCCCTTTGAATTTTTCCCCGTACCCCATGATGTTGTTGGCGATCACCCGGCCGTGCTTGTTGGCCGTGGACCCCATGGGCGCAAACACCGGCTTCCCGGTCAAAAGATGGATGTTCCTCACGCAATCGCCCCCGGCGTAGATGTCCGGATCGCTGGTCTGGAGGTATTCGTTGACCTTGATGTCTCCCATATCCCCGATCTCCACCCCGGCTTCCTTCGCCAGCTTCGAGTTGGGGCACACGCCCACGGCGATCAGGACCATGTCCGCGGGGCTCTCCCCCTTTTCGGTGATGACCTTTTGGACGTTTCCCTGGTCATCGCCCTCGATCCGGGTCACCCGGGTGCCGCAACGGACATCTACTCCCTTGGCACGAAGGTATCGCGTCAGATATGCGGCTGCCTCTTCGTCCAGAAGGCCTGGAAGAAGGTGAGGGAGCATTTCCAAAACTGCCACCTGCAGCCCTTGCTTGGCCAGGGCTTCGGTCATCTCGATGCCGATCAATCCCCCCCCGATGATCACCGCCTTTTGGGGCTTCTTTTCATGGATGAACTCCCGCATGGACAAGGCATCTTCCGGCTGCCACATGCGGAAAACATGGTTCAACTCTTTGCCCTGGATGGGAATCTCGATGGGCGAGCCCCCGGTGGCCAGAACCAGCTTGTCGTAGGGCAAGGTTTTACTTTCCCCGGTTTCCAGGTGAACGACGGAGACAGTCTTTTTCTTCCGATCGATCTTTTCAGCCAGGGTGCGATCCAGCACGGCGATCCCTTTCACGTTCAGGAAAAAGGACGAATCCCGGATCACCCCGGCCGGGGTATCCATCAGATTCTTGGATTCGGCCACGTCCCCGCTCACATAATAAGGCATGCCGCAGCCGGCATAGGACAAAACCTTACCTTTCTCCACGATGGTTATCTCCGCCTTGGGATTCAAGCGCCGCAGCCGGGCGGCTGTTTTGGGGCCGGCGGCCACTCCCCCGACAATGACAACCTTGATCTTGTTCTTTGCCACTCCTCTCCTCCTTGGGTTTATTATCCGTAAAAACAGCCTTTTTCCTTCATCTTGAACTCGATCGAAATCATTTTTCCCTCAGGCCTCCAGCCCGCTGCCGACCCATCCGTAGAAAAAGCGCTCCCCGAATTCCTGCTGCAGCCGGCAGGCCCCCCGGAAGCCCGTGCAGTGGGAGACCCCGATCCGGTCCACATTCATCTGTTTCAGGCAGCGGATGGATTCTTCCAGTTGTTCCGGGGTCAGGAAATCCAGATGGGTTCCCCCGAGAATGGCAAGGAAATGATCCTTTTTCATCCGCTGGGTCACATGGTTGATGATGTTGATCATTCCCGAATGGGCGCAGCCGAAGATCAGGACCAGCCCTTTTCCCGTGTCCAGGATAAGGGATTGATCATCCGGCAGGAGATCCGGAACGATTTTCCCCTCGATCTCCCGGAAGAGCTTTGGGTCGGGCTTTTCAAAAGCCGTCTTTCGGGGGACCTCGCCGGTCAGGAACATCCCTTTCTCCACTTCGTGGAAATCAGAATGCAGGATGAAACGGGCCCCGAGGAATTCGAGGTAACTCCTTTTGTAGATCATCCCGGCAAAGCGCCTGGACTCCCGGCCCCCTTCTTTGCGGATGGCCATGCGGTCCAGGAAGATGTCCGGATGAACATGGACATCCACCGGGCCCGTCAGGTTCAGGACCTGGGGAAGCCCCCCCGTGTGGTCGTTGTGCCCGTGGCTGAGAAAGATCCTTTTCACGGTTCTCAAATCTTTATTGAGAGCCAGGGAATTCTCCACCACCGTCCGACCGCCGCCGGTGTCGAAGAGGTAATTTCCCCCGTCGGTTTCGATGAAAGCCGAGAACCCGTGCTCCCCCGAACCCATCGCCCGTCCGATCAAATTTTCACTCAGGATCGTGATTCGAAGCGTCATCAAGAATCCGCCTCTTCCCCAAATGTTTGTATTTGTCCTTGCCGCTTTATCCGCGTGTATCCGCGTTCATCCGTGTCCAACGAATGAATACGTTTCGTCGTTGTTTTTTCTTTTACCCAGTCATAATCTGTGTTCATCCGTGTTCATCTGTGTCCCATTAAGTTTTTTGTTCTTGAGAAAGCAGGCCTTCCTGCAGGATGATCTCGGTCACCCATTGGGCGGCTTTACCCACGACCTCGGGGCAATGGATATCGTGGGCCCCGGCGTTATGGAATTTTTCAAACTCCTGGGGGTCGGGGAGGTAGTAATAGCGCCCCAGGACTCTGTTCTGGATATCCCGGCAGATGACGGACCCGTATTCCCGGATGAACTGATCGCGAAACTTCCTGACCAGCTTGTGGGTTTTGAAGCGGACCCCCTCGGGATCGGAGAAATTCTTTCTTTCCCTTCCCAGGATGGAGTCCAGGAACAAAACGCCGCCCATATAGGCCCCGCAGCCGCTGTCGCAAGTCAGCCCGGTGCCTCCCGCCAGGCCCGTGGCCGCCTTGAAAACATCGTCGGAACCGACCCCCAATACATCCTGGAGAGCGGCGATCACGCACTGGCTGCATCCCCGGTAGGTTTTTTCGTATTCCTTTCCCTTTTGGTAGGCCTTTTTCGCCGAATCTTCGATGCTTGCCTTTTCCATCCTTTTTCTCCTTTGCTCCTGAATCTTTTTCCCCGCCGCCGGGCCCTCTTTCAGTTCTGCGGTAGATAGGGCATGGGAGACCCATCATTCTCTCAACATCGTCACCCGGCGCACGCCCCGATCATAACTTCCTTTACGGGGGTGATCCTTTTCCGAAAGGGATTCGATCGGTTCCCTCAGGATTCTCAATTTCCTCGGCCATTGAGGAAACAATTCTGGATCCATTCATCTGCAAACCTTTTTGCGCAGCAATTCCAAATATGAATCGAAGGGGATATCTTCAGGAGTTAAACACCCTTCTTTCTCAGCATCATATCGTTCAATCACGGCGTTTTCTTTGGAATAAAAGATCGCCGAGCATAATTTAAACTTCTTTTGAAAACAGTCGATTTCCCATTGTACAAGAACGTAATCCAGATTTTCATATTTTTCCCCGTATTTATCAACGGCAGCAAGCACGGCTTTTTCCTTATAGATTTTCTTCGTTTGTACTCTGACCAGGCGATCCGAAAGATATTCCATCATTTCAGAATCAAAAAACCAAGGTCCCTCGTGATCGTTCTCGATGAATTTCCAATCTGTTCCCCCAGCCTCCGCGGGAGAAAGGAAATAAAACGCCGTCAAAAGACCTAAGGCCATGAAAGCCAGGGTTCGCAGCCTATGTCTCGGGAAGTATTTCATTTCGCTCCTGCCTTTCCAAGAAGAGACTCGTCCCGGACGCCCCTGAGAAGCTTCCCGCCTGAGAGTGTCTGTGAAAGCCTTAACCAGCCCGGCTTCGAGGGGAGGAAGGGGAATTCGAAGGATCTCCAGGATCTCCTCACGGGTGAGGATGGCGCCGTCAAACGCCTTGTCTAAAATTTCCTTTGTGGCGGGACTGACTTTCACCCGGTTTCCCCCTCCGGTTCAGCAGGGGGGGGCAACCATTGCACTTCGTCTCCGTTCTTTACCGCCCCGCTTTGAATGACTCTGGCGAAAATCCCGAAACGGGGAAGAAGGGAAAAACCACAGTAATTGTAGCTGTGGGGAATGGCGGGATCTTTGCCGATTTGGGTGATTTGAAGGACTGCTTCTCCGGCTTTGAGGCATTTGCCCGGGGTGCATTCGGCCCATTTCAAGCCTTCCAGGAGCAGATTTTCGGCGAAGGCCCCAGCGGGGAAGGAAAAACCAGTCTTCTCGGCCAACTCGTCCACCCTTTCTTTCAGAAGGAGGCTGACCTCTTTGTCCGTCCCCGCATGGGCGTCGCCCACCAATCCCACCCCCTTCTGGAAAAAGCCGGTCATGACGGCCTCTTTCCGCTTTCCCTTCTCAACGCCCCGGCAGACCGCGACGACCCTGCCCCGCATGAGGTATTCCTCCCTTGCTTCTCCCTTCTCAATTTCCCCGGGCTCTCCGTGCGCCCAGCAAAACAAGAAACCCGGCCTGGAAATGATACCCTCGAAAGGGATTTTCAAACTCCTTCGCCTCCCCCGGCTTCTGGAAAAGGGTGCAAAGATATCCCTGGATGGAAAAGCCGGCCTCCATCATCCTATGCTCCATTTCTTTCAAAGAATAGATGCGGGGTGGGGGAGTGAGAGAGACGTGGCTCCTTTTCTTTCGGTAGAATCGACCCCACAAGCTCTCCCGGGGGATAAATCCGATCGCGATCTTTCCTTTCGTGTGGAGGACGCGAAAGGATTCATGTAATAACCTTTTCAGGCCCCAAGCGAACCCCTCGGGGAGAATCATCAGGATCGATCCGACGCTTTGGGAATCCAGGGGGATGGGCCCCCTTTTTTTAGCCGGATTTTTCATTCCCTTCCAGGTGCCCTTTTGCAAAGAGGGCCTGAAAAAAGATTTTCCGGAAAGGGAAAGAGCCGGGTCCTTCCGATGGGGCCATACCCTCAGTTCCAAACGAGGTTTTGCCAGGAGAGGGAGGAGGGGGGTAAAAGCTCTTTTCTCGATTTCCAGGACGAGTTTTTCCCTTCCGTGTTTTCTGAACAATTTATCCGGAGCATAGCCAGGAAACAAAAAATCGGTTGGTATCATAGGCGAAGGGCAAAATCCCGGGCTTCCCCCCATGGAAAAAGATCCTTTTCCTTTTTCTTCACTTCTTAATCCTTGCGGCAAGTGCCGCCGGAGGAGCAGGGAGGGGTGCTGCACCGCTCTTGGCGCCCGCAGCAGGTGGATCCCTTCGGCCGGGGATTCTTCACCGGGTGGGAAAGGGATAGAATCTTTTCCAGGTTCCGGTCCCCGCAGTGCTTGCACTCCAGAGAATCCCTTCGGGTCCCGACCCCTTCCCAGATTTCGGAAGTTCCTCCGCAGGAGGGGCAGCGATATTCATAGATGGGCATCGTTTTTACCTCCCCCTATTTTCGAACCATCTGGGTTCCGCAGCTTGGGCAATTCACCTGAAAGCAGGGGACCGCGGGTTGATGGGGGGCAGTCGTCCCGCACTTCGGGCAGATGCATTCTCCTCCCGGACCGGCCCCGGGCCTCATGCCGCCCATTCTTCCTCCGCCCCCGCCGCGTCCCTGGCCGCGTCCTCCTCCAGCTCCGCGTCCTCCTCCCGCGGGCGGCCCCGTTCCATCTCCTCTGGGCATTTTAACCTCCTTTCAAAAAATCGTAAGTCGTAAGGCGCGAGTTTTGAATTGAAAAAGCGAACTATTTGGCAGTTACTTTTGTATTTCGAGTTTAGCGATCCTTTCCTCGATCGATCCCAACTGCTCTTTCAATTTTTTTGACTCCTCTTTCAGGGCCTGCAAATCTTCCTGGGGAGTTCCGGAAGAAGTCGGAGCGGGGGGGGAAGGTGAAACGCCCCGCCCCATTCCTCTGCCCATCCCCATTCCGCCGCCCATTCCCATCCCGGCGTGGGCCTTGACCGTCGGACCCTGGGCGTAGGATGTTAGCTGCCCCTTTTTGTATTTTCCCAACACGTCACGGGCTTTCCCCGAGGCTCCGACCAGGATTTTAATCCCCGCGGCCTGGAGGGTAGTAAAGGCGTTGGGCCCTACCTGTCCGGTGATGATTGCCTCTACCCCCTTGTTGGCCACGAGCTGGGCGGACTGAATCCCGGCCCCTCCCGAGGCTCCGATGTTGGGGTTTTCCAATGCTTCCATTTCGAGGGATTGGGGATCCACGAAGAGAAAAAACTGACAGCGGCCGAAACGGGGGTCCATCTCGGAATCCAGGCTGGCGCCCGTGGAGGTGATGCATACCCTCATGATTCACCTCCCTGGGTTTTTTCTTTTTCCAGTTCCTTGATCCGGGAATCGATGGCCGCCAGTTCATCGCGGATCATCCCTGCCTGGTCTCTCAGCATGCGAATTTCTTCCTCCCGGGAATAAGAGGGGGCTCCATAAGGACCCGGCCCCATGGCCCATGGCCCGGGGGCTGGGGGAGCCATTCCGGGAGCATAAGCGGTTCCGGGCGCACCGTACCCCGTATAGGCCCGGCAACGGGGAAGGCCTCCTCTTCCTCTTCCCACATAGGGCCAGGGCGGGGAAGATCCCCTGAACCCAAAGCCCATGCCGCGGCCGTAACCCATGCCGCGACCTCTTCCATATCCAGATCCGAATCCGAATCCGTAGTACATATCCTTACCTCCTTTCCTTTACTGCCAATGCATTGATTTCTCTTGGGGGAAAATGAAGCTTCTCCCCGCTCAGCGCGCCCCCGTCGCTTTTCCCTCTTTCCCCGTGGAAGAAAGAGGATGCTGGGCGGAAGGCTTCTTCTCTTCTTTCCCCGAAGGGTTCACGAATTCTTCGATCCGATCGCTAATCTCCATGAAAGCCTTGGCCGCCGCGGAATCCGGGTTTGCGGTAACAAAGGGGTTGCCTTGATCGCAGCTCCGGACGATCTGCGGGTCCAGGGGAATGCGCCCCAGGAAAGGAACCTGGAGTTCGCGGGCTGCTTTTTCTCCCCCCCCGATTTTGAAGAGATCGATCTCTTTGCCGCAATGAGGGCATTTGAACCCGCTCATGTTTTCGACGATCCCCGCCACGGGCACCTGGACCATCCGGCTGAAGACCACGGCTTTCCGGGAATCGAGGAGGGCCACTTCCTGGGGGGTGGTCACGATTACGGACGCATCCACTTCGCCGATCAGGTGAGCGATGGATAGAGGCTCGTCCCCGGTCCCCGGGGGAAGGTCCACGATCAGGTAGTCCAGGTCGCCCCATTCCACCTCTCCCAGAAATTGCTGGAAGACCCCGTGCTTCATGGGCCCTCTCCAAACCACCGGGGCGTCGGGCTCGGGCAGCATGAAGGCGATGGAGAGGACCTTCAGGTTGGAAGAAAAGGGGACCGGGAGGATTCCCTGGGGGGTTCCGATCAGCTTGGAATGGTCCAGCCCCAGCATCTTGGGAATATTGGGCCCGTGAATATCGGCATCCAGGATTCCCACTTCGTATCCCTTGCGGGCGAGGCTCACCGCCAAGTTGACCGCCACCGTGCTCTTGCCGACCCCCCCTTTTCCGCTCATGACCATGATCCGGTGGTCGATATGGGAAAGCTTCTCCCCGACCATCCTTTCCCGGTGAGCCTTCTGTTCGTCTTCCGAACAACTTTGCGTTTCGGAGCAGGATTCGCACTCCTGAGTGGATTTACATTTTGTCTTTTCCTTCATCGGGTCTCCTTCATTCATGTAAAGTGACTAAAGTTAAAAACCTTAGGCTTGATGTCATTTCTGACTATTTCATTCCGCAATCCGCGATCCGCATTCCGCAATCGAATATGGGTGCTTTAGAGATTTAACCCTTGTTCTCCCCGGAGGGCACCTTTGGCATCCAGGGTGTAGCCGAGCAGGCGTTCGAGCTGGGTCCACATTTTTTTGATCTCCTGGGCCACGATTCCGCCGGTATACTCAACCACTGTGCTTTCCATCACCATGGCCTTGGTGACGATGGGATCGAAAAGGACTTTTCCGATGACCGGACACCCTTCCCGCTGGCAGAAGGTTTCTATCTTCTCCGTGTTTCCCGGGTTGATGTCCCATTTGTTGACGCACACCCACGCGGGCACTTGAAAGTGGCGGCTGACGGCCAGAACCCGCTCCAAGTCGTGGATGCCGGAAAGCGATGGTTCGGTGACCACCAGCACGGCATCCACGCCGCCCAGGGAGGCGATCACTGGGCAGCCGATTCCCGGAGGCCCATCGATCAGAATGAGAGGGTAGCCCCCCTCCCGGGCAATCTTCTGGGCTTCCCTGCGGACCAGGGTGACCAGCTTTCCCGAGTTTTCCTGGGCGACTCCCAGTTTGGCATGGACCATGGGCCCGTAGCGGGTCTGAGAGATGAACCATTCTCCGCTCTGCACCTCTTTCAGAAGAATGGCCCCCCGCGGGCAAATGTGGAAACAGACCCCGCATCCCTCGCAGGAAATGGGGTCTACCTGCAAATCCCGGATGGCCTCAAACCGGCAGGCCTCGGCGCATTTTCCGCACTGGTCGCATTTTTCCGGGTCGATCACCGCAACCTGGGAAGCCACAAAAGGCTCGCGGCGCAGGACTTGGGGCTTGAGAAGGAGGTGAAGATCAGCCGCGTCCACATCGGCGTCCACCAGGACCGCCCGCTTGACCAGGGCGGCCAGGGAGGCCAGGATGGTCGTCTTGCCGGTCCCGCCCTTTCCGCTGATCACCGTAATCTGTTTCATGGCTTTTCCTCTTCGCAGCTCCCGTCGCAGGAATGCATCTGGAAAAGAAACCCTTGCTGGGCCCGGAGCTGCTCGTATTCTTCCTCGGTCTTTACGATGCCCTCGCGGAACATGAGCTTCTTGAAAAGGTAATCCCCGATGGCCTGCTGCAAAGCCTGGAGGCCGAGGAGGGAACAATGTTGCTTCCGCTTGGGCAAACCCCCGAGCACCTGAATGATATCGTCATCCGTGAGGGAAAGGGCCTCGTTAAAGGTTTTGCCGATGGCCATTTCGGTCATCACGCTGGAAGTGGCAATCGCCCCGGCGCACCCCTGAATGAGAAACTTGACCTCCCGCAGGCGGTCTTCCTTTTCATCCACCCGAATGGTCACCTCGATATAATCCCCGCAGGTCGGGTCCCCGAAGGATCCCTTCCCGTCCGGTTTTTCCACCTGCCCCACGTTTCGGGGATTGCGAAAATGCTCCAGGGCTTTTTCCGTGTAAACGATCGGTTCATAAAGGGCCGATTCCTCGGGTTCTTCTTTTTTATAGATTTCCTTCCAATCCATCTTGACTCCGGCCGGAAATGATTTTCTGTATCTTCTGAAAAAGGAGAAGGAAAAGGTCCCGGTATTCGGGAATTTTCTCGACCACGATTTCCCCGCGGGAATAGACCTCCGCGATCCTGCGGTCATGGGGAAGCTCGGCCAGGAGGGGAATATTTTCCTTTCCGCAGTAATCCTTTAATTTCCGGTCCCCCAGGTCCGAACGGTTGAGGAACACGCCGAGAGGCATCCCCAGGGCCCGAACCATCTCCACGGCCAGCTCCAGGTCATTAAGGCCGAAAGGGGTGTTCTCCGTGACCAGGAGGCAGAAATCGCTTCCCCGCACCCCCTCGATTACCGGGCAGGAGGTCCCGGGCGAACAATCCAGGATCACCGTTTTCTTTCGATCGATCAGTTTCTTTTCCTCCCGAATGATGGGGGTGGGCATGGGTTCGCCCACGTTTAGAATTCCCTGGACGAAAGAAAGCCCGTTATGATTTCCTTCATGAATGACGCCGATCTGCCTCGGGTTTTCCCGGATGGCCCGTTCGGGGCAGAGGAGGCTGCAGCCCCCGCAACCGTGGCAGAGCTCGGAGAAGATTAAAATCTGATTCTTGACCACGGCCAGGGCGTTGAACTTGCAAACTTCCGCGCATTTTCCGCAATAGGTGCATCGAGTTTCATCCACGCCGGGTACGGGTATTGTCACCGAGAGCGTGCGATGAACCCGGGGGGAGAGAAAAAGATGCAGGTTCGGCTCTTCCACGTCGCAATCGATCAGCTGAACATCGGGAAGGGAGAGGGCCAGATTCAGGGCCACCGTGGTTTTTCCCGTTCCCCCTTTCCCGCTGGCGATGGAAATGATCATTGAATACTCCTTTTGACCGCGAACCGCAGACCGCCGACCGTAGACGGCCGACCGTCGGGGACTGACAACTCTTCGTTGGCTCTCCGCAGTGGACTTAAGACCTTAAATATGCGTCTAACCTCTAGTCTCAAACCTCAAACCTCCAACCTTCTTTTAATGTCCGCCGCAGCTGTCCGGGTGGTCGTGGTGACATCCTCCGGCTCCGCGCAGTTCCCCCCGCAGGTAGGCATTCAAAACGTCTTCGATCTTCCCGAAGGCTCCAGTCACGGCTTCGATTCCGAAGCCGTCGAAAAAATCGATCGCCCGGGGGCCCATGCCTCCGGCGATCATAACGTTCGCCCTCTGGGAGTTGATGAATTCCGGCACCTTCCCCGGAACGTGGTTTTCGTAGTAAGGGTTATCCAGGACTTCCCACTTCTTGACTTTTCCGTCCTCCACCTCCAGAAAGGTGTAATAGGGGCACCGGCCGAAGTGGGCGCTGACTTCTCCGTTAAGTCCCATCTTGTCTTCACTGGCAAAAGCGATTCGCATCGGCAACCTCCTCGATTTTATTTTATTAACGCTTGATCCGTGTTTATCCGCGTTCATCCGCGTTCATCCGCGTCCCATTCAATCTTTAGTCTTTAGGTCTTTTCCAAATATGAAATCTGTGTTCATCTGTACTACTTACGTTCAAACTCTTTAAATTCTGTTAAGAGTATGGTGATCCAAATTAGATAACCTCTCGGTTTTTTTACTTAAGGCACTTGAGGCACTTAAGTACACTTAAGCACACTTTTCTTTGGTTGCGGCTTTGCCGCGCTAAGTTTATCTGTGTCCCATTAAGTTTTCTTATTCCTACCGAATTTTTTGTCCCCGCCGCCGTCCCCGGCGGCATCGCGGGCACAGCTCGACTCCCGGGCGCAGCTTTCCTTCCAGGAAGAATTGCATGGCTTCATCGGCCTCGCCCGCCACCCAGGCGATGACCCGGATGCCGTAATCCGAAAGAACCTGCGCCGAATTCCCGTCGATCCCCCCGCAGATGAGAGTCTGTACGCCGAGTTCCTGCAAATTTTGCAGCCTCTGCAATCGATCCCAGGCCTGGAGCGAAAACTTCTCGCTCCCCACCACCTTGCCGTCCTCCAGGTTAAAGAGAAGGAGGCCGGGGGCGTAATCGAAGCGGGGGGAAACCCGGGGGCCGAATATGGGGATGGCCACTTTCATAGGCTCCTCAATGGACTTTAAAGAGCAAAGGGTGTGCCAAGGGGCTTCCCCCTCCGCGCCCGACCGAAAACAGTTGTGATATCAATTCATTCGGCTCGGAAATCAAAAAATCCGGAAAGCCGGGTCCCGGGAGTAAAATTTCAATATTGAAACATGGTTTTGAAATATATTTCAAAAATGAAATTTAGGCGCCAATAAAAGCTTTGACGATTTGACGGGGAGGTTTTATACTAAATACAGAAATCCACCGGAAAAGGTTCTTTTATGGAAGCTACGAAAGCAAGCCGGCCTTTCAAGAAGCCGGGAAAGAAAGGGAGGGAGACTCAAGTCTCGGCGATTCTGGAGAGCATTGCCGACGGCGTATTCACCATCGACCGGGATTGGAGGATCACTTCCTTCAACCGGGCGGCAGAGAGGATCACCGGCGTTTCTCGTCGCAGGGCCATGGGACAGAAATGTTTTGACGTTTTCCACGCCAACATCTGTCAGACCGCCTGCACCTTGAAAAAGACCCTGGAAACGGGCCGGGAGATTATCGATTCACCCGTGGATATCTTGACCTCACGGGGGGAAACCCTACCGATCAGCATCAGCACCGCCGTCCTCCGGGATGAAAAAGGCAGAATCATAGGGGGGGCGGAAACCTTCCGGGACCTTTCGGCCATCGAAGCCTTGCGGCGGGAGCTGTCCGGCAGGTACAGCAGCGGCGACATTGTGAGCAAGAACGAAAAGATGCAGAAGATCCTTTCCCTTCTGCCGGCGGTAGCGGAGAGCAGCAGCACGGTGCTCATCCAGGGTCCCAGCGGTTCGGGAAAAGAGCTTCTGGCCCGGGCCATCCATTCCGCGAGCCCCCGGGCGAAAGGCCCGTATGTGGTCGTGAGCTGTGGCGCCCTGCCCGACACCCTTCTCGAATCCGAGCTATTCGGGTACGTCAAAGGGGCCTTTACCGATGCCAAGAAGGATAAGCCCGGGCGGTTTGCCCGGGCGGAGAAAGGGACTCTCTTCCTGGACGAGGTGGGAGACATTTCCCCGGCCGTTCAGGTGAAGCTGCTGCGCTTTCTTCAGGAGAGGGAATATGAGCCCCTGGGGGCCGTCAAGCCCCAAAAGGCCGACGTGCGCATCGTGGCGGCGACGAACAAAGACCTTGCCCGGTTGGTCCAGGAAGGCCGTTTTCGGGAAGACCTCTACTACCGGTTGAACGTGGTCAAACTCGAGCTTCCGCCCCTGGCCGAGCGGAGGGAAGATGTTCCCCTCCTCGTGGACCACTTTTTGAAGCGCTTCAACCTTCGGATGAACAAACGGATCGCTTCCGTTTCTCCGGAGGTGATGCAGTTGTTCATGCGTTATGACTTCCCTGGGAACATCCGGGAGCTTGAAAACGCCATGGAGCACGCCTTCGTCCTGTGCAATGGGCCCCAGATCCGGGAGGAACATCTCCCCCAGGAACTTCTCCACAAGGCCCGGGCGGCGCCTCTCCAGCTTTCCGCCGGAAAGGACGCTTTGAAGATGGCGGAGAGACAGACCCTCCTGAAGATGCTGGAGAAGCACGGGGGAAACCGGAGGAAGACAGCGGCCGAACTCGGAATTTCCCCGGTAACCTTGTGGCGGAAACTCAAGACTCCCGGAGTATAGGCAATCCGTCGCCCGGCTCTCCGGGAACATTTTACTATTTCAGTATGGAAAAGAGATAGGGCGATCGTTTGAGTTGACACGCTTTGGAATTTCTGATACAAAAAGCCATCATTTCAGGGTATTATAAAATTGCTCATTTTCGTAAAAAGCCGTCACTCCGGTGAAAACCGGAGTCCAGAGAAATCATAACTATTTGAACGGACGGCATTCCGGAAATTGCCTTGCCAGCCCCTAAGCGACCGATCAACAAATGAGGGTTAAATTGTGCTGAAACAAGGTGAAATACTAAATTTGCTCGAGCAAAAATATCCCTATCTCATCTCCGAATTCGGGGTTAAAAAAATCGGTATTTTTGGTTCCTACACGAAGGAGAAAGCCGGTGAGGAGAGCGATATTGACCTTGTAGTGGATTTCGAGCGGCCGCTTGGGTTCCGTTTTATTGAATTGGCCGAGTACCTCGAAAATCTACTGGGGAAAAGGGTTGAAGTACTGACCCCGGCGGGTATAAAGGGAATTCGGCACCCGCACATTGCCAGAGACATCGAGAACAGCATCATATATGTCTAAGCGAAACGATGGAGATGTTTTAAGAGATATTCAGGAAGCAGTGCGCCGAATCGTCACCTATACGTCCGGAATGACTTTTGATGCCTTTCTGGCGGACCCGAAGACGCAGGATGCGGTTGTCCGCAATCTGGAAATCATCGGCGAAGCCACGAAAAACCTTTCCGATGAAATACGAAGCCAAAATCCCCGTCTGCCCTGGAAGGGAATGGCCGGGATGAGAGATCGATTGATCCATCATTATTTCGGGGTCAATATCGACATCGTCTGGCAGATCGTCACGGCCGAGTTACCCGATGTTGCTTGCCAAATTGAAGAAATGAGAAGAAAGGCTTAAATCGACAAATCATCCTTTTTGCAGCGGGCAGCAGAGGGACAGGAGCAGATGCACCGTTGTGAAGGTTCCAGCGTATTCGGTTACCGCGGAACCTTTTTTCTTTTCAGGAATACAGACCCGAAAAATCCTCCAGTGTGGCCACTCTGCAAATCGTCCCTTGAGAGATATTGCATATTTCTTTCGTTAATCGAGGCTCGGCTATACTTTTCATCTCTGGACTTTTTCCCAAGTGCGGAGATTGGCACGCAATCGAAAGGTTTAGTAGATCGGTGGCACCCCCAATATGTTGGGGTTTTTCCTTACTAATTTCTTCCTGAACTCTTGTTTTTTGGGTAACCCCCAAGAATTCAACATTTCAAACGCAAGTCATCAATTCAGGCTTGAAAACCGAGGCTATTTCCAAAGGAAATTTTCCACTTGACTACCCACGAGGTTAGCCCGACTTAGCGGATTCGACTCTCTCGACAATTTTTTTCACGCCACAAGTCATGCAATTTCAAGGGTAGGAGAGCCTGGAGGCGGGTAAACAGGCTGCAGTGAAGACCTACCCCCTTTTCAGGATTATCGGGCAGGTGGTATTCTGCATGTACGATGTTCTTACGTTGCACAAATCGCAAGAAGGATGGTAAAGAGCACCGTTACTGGAACGTGGTGGAGAACCGCCGGGTATCGGGCGGGCGGGTTGTTCAGCGGCAGGTGCTCTATCTTGGGGAGATTAACGGCTCTCAGCGTGAGTCCTGGCGCAAGACGATTGAGGTTTTCAAGGATGGAGCCGCCTCGGCGCAGACGATGGCCCTGTTTCCCGAGGATCGTCCCCCTGAGATCGATGACGAGCAGGTGGTCGGGGTCGGCGCGCAACGAAGCCCCGGCGCCGCGTTGGCACGAAGCGTCCGGGCAGGAGCAGAGCTTACGCGAGAAGGCGGAGGATGAGAACTCAACGGGGCGACGGGGCCAGTCGCAAGTCGTCGATAGCTTTCAAGATCGTTTCCGGCCAGGCGCGAACGATGGTGGCTGGAGTGAGGTTCCTCCAGCGAATGACGCCGTCCGAGTCGAGCAGAAACTCCGCTGGCCGGGCAATGTCCGTGCCTCGCGGGCCGGCCTTCGGGTGGAACAGATCATAGCGGCGGATCACCTCTGCATTCGGGTCGGACAAGAAGGTATAGGTGTAGCCGTACCTGCGGCAGAGCTCGCGACTGAACTTCGGGGGATCGACACTGATGGCGACAAGCTTCACACCGCGGGCATCGAAATCTTTCCGGCGTTTCTCAATACTCCGCAACTCGGAGTTGCACAGAGGTCACCAGTGGCCGCGGTAGAAAATCAGGACGACACCGTTCGTCTTGGATGAGGCGGGGGCACCGGTTGGCGAGGCCAGGAGCTTCGACAGAGTGATCGAGTTGCCATCCGTATCCAGCAGCGTAAAGTCGGGCGCTTTCTGGCCGACGCGCGGCGCATTGATCGAGATTGGGAGCTGCCTTTCAAGGTAATACGCCCTGAGGAAGAAATAGCCGATTACAGCGACGCCTGCAATTGCGACGACTGTGCCGACAACCTTGCCGCGGTAAACGTCAGGCTTTTGGAAGGCTCGCTTGAGGCCAACCCCCATCAGCCCAATTCCAACAACAAACATGAGCATGTTTACCCAGGGAACGTCGCGCGTGCTGGGGAATTGGCTAAAGAAGGGCTTATAGCTCAGCGCCCCGATGAGCACGACAAGGAATCCAACCCAGAGGATGAGGTTGAGGTTCTTCCGCTGGCGCTCCATTTTGCCCTCTCGTACGTTTCAAAGCTGAGTCAATTCACCTTGAGATTGATAAGAACTCGCTTTGGGGTGGGTTGAATATAAAAAAAAGAGAATTGTGTGTCAAGGGAATTTGAGCACAAGATCTTGGGTTTGTTTTGGGGCATTTTCAGCGGAGATTCGGGGTATTTTCGGGGTAGAGGTGGAGAGGGGGCGCTTTCAACCGTTGGGGGAGGCTCGACAGGTATTTTTGAGGCTCATCCGAGCACAGCGGTTCCTTCCGCCCCCTATTCCCCATCTTTTCTTACGACTGAAGGTAAGCATCCCAGGGGTAGTCGGGGTCACGATAAAGGGGATCGTCACACATGGGGATTTGAGAGAAATGATCCAGGACGTATCCGGCAGGCCCTGAACCGTTCTGGTTCAGGGCAGGCGGGGCATGGGCCTTAGGAGTGGGTCGTGATTTAACGAACCAAAGCCCCAGGTGTTTCAGGATCGCCTTGGTGACCTCCCGGTCTTCGATGAAGCTGACGATTCGCATGATTCCCCGACACTTCGGGCAGGTCAGGGGATCGACCTCGTAGATTTTTTGATTGAGCCACGCCCAGTTCTTCCGGTATTCCTTCGAACTTTTATCGGCTTCCAGGATGCAGGGGACCCCGTCGCCCTCGGTTTCTTTCCGTTTTCCCCGGCAGAGGTTACTGTAATACCCATAATACCGTACCATCTGTTCTCCCCTGTCCGGGATATGGGAGCACATGGCGGCCAGCCACTCCAGAGCCTGCCCCGTACTGGATACGGGGGCATCGAAGACCTTTTCCTTGGTTCCGTCTTTCGCCCGGTAAACAACCTGTGAGGGTTCTGCGAGATACTGCATCCGTTCCTGGGAGAAGGAAGCCCGGATAATGTACCGGGCCAGGTTTTCCATGGCGGTTTCATCCTGGGGAAATATACGCTGACCGCAGAAGACCTGGAATCCGGAATGACGCCAGTTGGCATCCTTGAATCCGGATTCAAGGAGGACCGCCTGGGCCTCGTCCGCATGGGTGGCGGTGTGGATGGGCGTAGAGCAGGGGGGTAGAAAGAACAAAGATAATATTTTTCAAATGTGGGCAGGCTGTATGCAGAGGAAAGTACAGGGATAAGGCGTCATGGAAAAGGGCGCAGAAGACAATAACTAAACATTTGCAGCCTCCACCCTCTCGACGGGTAGGTTTTCAATGGTGATATTCACGATGTCTTGGAGTGATAATTTTTTGCTGACATCCAGGATTTCGATTCCTACGATATGCCGCTTTTCATCTAAATCAACCGTAACTCCCTCTTCGATATCGATGTTGTCATCGACCTGGGCTTCTCTCAGCAGGATATAAAGAGCGTCCGCCTGTTTATCATATTCAATTCTCACTTCAACTCACCTCCATTTCTTCATCTTTTTGACAGCGGTAATAACCCAAAGTACGTCGTCCATTTCTTTGTATGTAACCCTTAAAAATTTGCCGGAGGTTTCTATCCAAGCATTCCATCTGCCTTCTATCAAAGGTTCGAGAAATTCAGGCTTCCGAATCGCTGATTCAATTTCATTCTCCGTGATGGCATGAAGCCGCATTCTGTTCCTGGCATGCCGCATATATCTTACGGGTTTCATTGCCAAAAGAATACCAGATGCGACGTTGAGTTGCAACTTAAAGAGGAAGGAATAGGTAAAGCAGCCGGCCCCATCAAGAATCCTCTGAGCCTCGTAGGGGCGCACGGCGGCCTTGCAAAGGGTGGCTCGGGATTATTAGAAGCCCTCTATTTTATAGCAGGTCCGGCAGGGAACGGGGGGCGGGGGGAGGGAAAAAGACTCTGGGCCTTTCCGTTTATCCGGGTCCAAGAGAACCCCGGTGATTTCTTGCATCTTTTCCTGGCGGCGCGAAAAACAAGCCCGGAAATCTTCGTACTGGGAGTTTTGCCAGATTTCGGGGAAGGGTTTCTGAAAAATATTACCGAATCCTATCTTCTCGGTGCGGAATTCGGCCCCGTGAAAGATCCGCAAAAAGGGAGGGGGCACCGGGGGCCTCAGATACACGCACGGCGAGACGTTGCCGTTCACGGAGAGGTAGAGATTCCGCAGGGGATTTTCCGAACAGACGGCCACTTCCCGGGGGGCCAGCGACGGGCGCCGGAGGGTGATTTTCAGGCCCCGGGCCATCTTTTCCGCCTCGGCCAATATCTTTTCGTATTCTTCCGTTCCTTCCCGGGCGAAGATCCTCTGTTCTTCCTGCCAGTCATTGCTGACAAAAGCAAGGTGGATCAGGATGATTTCGCCGATTCCCAAATCCTTGGCCAGGCTGATCAAAATGGGGAGTTCGCCGATGTTGTTCTTCAAGAGAAGATAGACGATGTGCAGGCGGGGAAAGGCGGTGTTTTGCCGAGCCTTGATCTCCTGAAATCTTCGGATATGGTCCATCAATTTGGGCAGGTGGGAATTGACCCGGATGGAGTCATGGGTTTCGGCCGTAGCCCCGGAAAGGGAGAAACCGATGAAATCGGTGCCCGCTTGAACCAGTTCGGAAACGTAATCATCGGTGAGCGGCAGGCCGCTGGTCACGAACCCGACCTGGGTCCCCTCGTTCTTGACGAGGCGAATGATATCAATCAGCCGGGGATGGAGGAGCGACTCTCCCCATCCTTCGAGGACCACCGCTTCGACGTCACGAAGATGGGGAAGGATTTTTCGAAAATCCTCCAGGCTCATGTCCTTCCGGGCCATGCCGTGGTGGCCTTCCCGGCAGCACATCTTGCACCGCAGCGGGCAGCGCGTGGTCAGTTCGATCTGCCAGGCAGAGAAAGGCTTGCCCGTTTTTCCGAAGAGAAGAGATCTCCAGAAGCCCTGCTTCATGACGAAAACATTTCCCGAAGAATGGATTTGAAAAAAGAAGGTCGCGAGGGGGATAAAAGAGTGATTTCATGGCGGAGGAATGGCTTTCCTCCCCATTTCCTCTTGAAGAAAGCCACTCCTTCGTTGATTCCCAGCCCGAGATTCAAATACCTTTTCCCCCGCTCCTGCGCCTCCCGGATCAGGGCGTGCAGGAGCAGGTCCGAGGTTCCGGGGACGGGCGCCTCCTTCGAACGAAAATTGAACAAGTAGAAAGCATACTCTCCGGCCCCGAAATCGGCCACATCATAGCCCGCCAGCTTGCCTCCGGAATCCCGAGCCGCGAAAAACCAGGCCGTGGGGACGGAAGAGAGATAATCGGCGATCCTGCTGAAAATAATGCGTGTTCCTTCTTCCACTTCCCGCGATCCAAGAAAAACGTCGATGAGCGTTTGGTGATCCCCCCTGAACTCCCGTCCTTTATCGATAGTAAGCTCCCGCCCGGCCCGGTGGACCATATTTTTTATTTTCGATGGCACCCGCAGGGAAGTCAACTCCAACCGGTAGTAGAAGTCGGCCGATTTTTTTTCCCCCCCGGCCCCGGAGAAGGAAGGGGCCATGACCGCCACCCGGGAGGGCCGGCATTTTTTTATGGCCGCCTCCAGGGCGGACTTCATCTTTTCCTCCTGAAAGGCTTCCTCCAGGGGGTAACCCACCCATACGAGCGTTTCTTCCCGAAGATAACCGAGATAGCCCTCCAGGAGAAAAGGGTCCCCCCCGGAAAAGGCCCTTCCGTACCCCGGAAGGTGTTCCGGCACATAGGCGTGATGGGCGAGGAAATTTTCTTCTTGAGGGGTGATCATTCCTCGATTTCCTGGATCTGTTCCACGCGGTAACCATCGGTTTCGAGCATCCGATTGACTCCGTAAAGATGGGGAGCCCCCAGGAAAACGGCCGACTCCCCCTGTTCGACAAAAGGTTTCATCCGGCGGTAAAAGACCCGGTCCCGTTCGTCGATGACCGGCGAACAGCGGGAGGGGAAATCGCTCGTCCCGCTCATCCAGCTCGCCAGGGATCCCCGGAGGAACGCCCGCACGTAGGATTCCGAATATTCGTCCCACTGATCAACTTTTCTTAAAAAACGGATCATTCGTTCCATGGGGATTTGTTCGAGGACCTGGATCTGCTCTTCGATGGTTTCCAAAAAGTGGATCTCCTTCCCCAATTTCTTGGACAGCTCGAAGGCCTCGAGATCCACCGAGCCGTTCCACCCCTTGGTCTTCAGGTAGGACGTCCAGATGTTGAAGAACGCAAGCCAGGGACGGAGCCTTTGGAAATGAGCCTGTACGGGGTCGGGAGGCTTTCCCCCTCCGGGAAGAAATTGCAAAAGGGGATGGGAATCCCCAAACAGGTCGCCGGCCTTTCCCCTGATTTCCCGGAGGGTCCGGGAATCCAGGGCCTCGTAAATCTCCAGGGATCCTTTGCCCTGCGACCCGTGAGCGACCACTTGCTCCATGCTCTTAGGGTCCAGCGGGCCTTCGAACAAGGCCCGCTTCGACCGCCGGAGAATTTTCTTGAGGGAAATCCGGAAGTGGTAGGGAAAGAAATGGGCCGTGCCGACGAGATAGTTTTTCTTCCCGTCCTTTTCAACCTCCCAAACGGTCTTCAATTTTTTTTCCCCGGGAAGAATAAAGTAAAGCAGTTGATCCATGAGTTTCATTTTTGTAACATTTCAGCTCTTTGAAAACGCTAACTTTTTACCCTTCTGAAAAGATCTGCCAGAAATCCCCCCTGCCCCCCTTTGCAAAGGGGGGTTGGGGGGATTTCAGCGAGGGGTATCTCAATCGATCGGGCTTTGATATGATTTTCAAGCAGTTAAATTGGCACATATTTTGAAGTCAAGGCCCGAAGCCAGGAAAGGGCCATCTTCCCCCGCGGGGTGATAACCCCGGCCGAATAGGGAAGGTCGGGGACCCCCCCCCATTTTCTCTTGAACCTCCGGATTCCCTCATTGACCCCCAGCCCCAGGTGGATATACTCCTTCTGATTTTCCTCGGCCAGGCGAATCATTTCATGGAATAGAAGATCGGAGGCGTGGGAAACGTAGTGGCTCTGCGAATAACATCCTACCACATAGGTGGCAAATCTTTGAGCCCCAAGCTCGACGACGAAGAAGGCCGAGAGATTCTCCTTTGAATCGCGGGCGCTCAGGGCCAGAGATGTTTCGCAATGGGCCAGAACCCGGGGCATCCGCAGGTAGAGTTCCCTTACCCTGGGGTTCAGGTTTTCATTTTCCAGGAATTCCCGGGTGAGGGACTCGTGTTCCGGGGACCAGTCGCGGTGTTTCTCCACCCTCAAAGCGAGGGATGCTTTTTCCACTTCTCTCTGCAAACTCCTCTTTACTCCCGATTGCCGGAGGTCGAGCCGGTAATATTCATCCGTTTCCCTCTTTTGGACTCGGGGGAGCAGACTCTCCGGTATGCCCGGAGCGATGAACCAAATGGAGGCGGGTTGAAGCTTCTTTTGCACCTTCTCCAGGATCGCGGAAAAAGTCTCTTCTCGAAAATCCCCCCCCAGAGGATACCCGACAAAAATCATCCAGTGGTCTTTCAAAAAGAATAGATAATCCTCCTGGAAGAAGGGCTCGGCCTGCGAAATGCCTACCATCAGGGGAATGACGTGCTCGGGCACGTATGCCTTTTCCCGAATGTACTCCTCTTCCCTTAGAGTAAGCATAATAGGACTCAGCCTCGATTGCTTGCCCCCCCCAGTTTTTTGTGCGCGTTGGGGTTCAGGGTGGAGGAATTCGGATCATCAGGCTCGGCGGGATCATGGTTTTCTAATCACCTTCCTGCCTATCCTCCGCAAAGAGAGGCCTGAGAGGAAATAGCTCCAGGGGCAAGACTGGGCCAAACCATCTCCCCTTGCGAATCTCCCCGGGACAGGCCCGACCTAATGAACGAATAACCGCCTCAGGATGATGATCCGAATTCCTCCAGCCTGAACCCCATGTGCGACCCCCTCTCTCTTCCGAGTTTTTCTCGGCCACGGGTTCTTTCCTCAAAAACTCGGGGAGGGCAAGCCACCCTTGAGGGTTTGGGAATGGGGGCTTCAGGTTTAGCCGAAGGCGATTTTTATGGGGGCCATCAGACGAGTTCTATTTTAAATGAAGCTGCCGGGCAGGGATGCCGGCTTCCAGGAGCATCTCCCGGGAGAGGGTATCTCCGTACCCCCCCTCGTAGATGATCTCCTTGATCCCCGCATTGATCAGCATTTTGGTGCAGATGGCGCAGGGCAGGTTGGTGCAGTAGAGGGTCGAGCCCTGGATGCGGATCCCATGGAAGGCCGCCTGGATGATGACGTTCTGCTCGGCGTGCAGCCCCCGGCAGAGCTCGTGGCGCTCCCCGGAGGGGATCTGCCTTTCTTCCCGGAGACAGCCCACCTCCAGGCAGTGGGCCAGGCCGGAGGGGGCGCCATTGTAACCGGTGGCCAGGAGCCGTTTATCCATGACCAGAACCGCCCCCACCTGGCGTCGCAGGCAGGTGGCCCTTTTGGACACCAGCCGGGTAATCTCCATGAAATATTCTTCCCAGGTGGGCCGGTTCATTTCTCGATACCCCGAATAGGCAATGGTTTTTTTCCACTGCCGGCCTTCGCTTCCAGTGCGGCGATCTTGTTGAGCCGCCTCTCATGCCGGCCGCCCTGGAATTCGGTCTCCAGCCAGACTCTGAGGATCTCCCTGGCCAGCCCCTTCCCGATCAGCCGTCCCCCCAGGGCCAGAATGTTGGCATTGTTGTGTTCCCGGCTTATGCGGGCGGTGTAGAGATCGTTACACAGCGCCGCCCGGACTCCGGCAAAACGGTTGGCCACGATGGACATCCCGATTCCGCTGCCGCAGATCAGGAGGCCCCGTTCGACTTCCCCCCGGGCGACCTTTTCCGCCACCTTCACGGCCACATCCGGGTAATCCACCGAATCCTCGCTGTACGTGCCGAGGTCCAGGGCGTCGATCTTCATCTCGGCCAGATAGGACCGCAGGTCCTCTTTGAGCTCAAAGCCGGCGTGGTCGCTGCCCAGGACGATTTTCATGTCACTTTTCAAATCTTTTGAAAGCCAAGACCGCGTTCGTGCCCCCGAAGCCGAAAGAATTGGTCAGGGCCAGGCGGACATCGGCCTTCCGGGCTACGTTGGGCACGTAATCCAGGTCGCAATCCGGATCCGGGGTCTCGTAGTTGATCGTGGGGGGAATGATTCCCTGGCATAGGGTCAGGATGGTGAAGATGGCTTCCACGCCACCCGCGCCGCCCAGAAGATGGCCGGTCATGGACTTGGTCGAGCTGATGGGCAGTTTTTTAGCATGCTCTTTGAAGACTGCCTTGATGGCGATGGTCTCGTAGATATCGTTGTAGTACGTGGAAGTCCCATGGGCGTTGATGTAGTCCACCTGTTCCGGGGCGATCCCTCCACTCGCCAGAGCCATCTGCATGCAGCGGGCGGCTCCCTCGCCGTCGGGAGACGGAGCGGTAATGTGGTAGGCGTCCCCGGTCAGGCCGTAGCCCACGATTTCCGCGTAGATCTTGGCCCCCCGGTCCAAAGCGCGAGTCAATTCCTCCAGGATGATGATTCCCGAGCCTTCTCCCATGACAAAGCCGTCCCGGTTTTTATCGAAGGGCCGGGAAGCTTTTTCGGGTTCTCCATTGCGGGTGGAGAGCGCTTTCATGGCGTTGAAGCCGCTCACCGCCAGGGGCGTAATCGTGGCCTCTACCCCTCCGGCGATGATCGCGTCGGCATCCCCCCGCTGGATCATCCGCCAGGCATCCCCGATGTTATGGTTCCCCGTGGCACAGGCGGTCACCACCGAAGTGTTCGGGCCTTTGGCCCCAAATCGCATGGAAATTTGGCCGGGAGCCTCGTTCACGATGAGCATGGGAATGAAAAAGGGAGAAATCCGGCCGGGTCCCCTTTCCATCAGCGTCTTGTGATAGGCTTCGATGGTCGTCAGCCCCCCCAGCCCCGCTCCGACAACGACCCCCACCCGGTGGGCATCGGCCGGGCTAATTTTGAGCTGAGCGTCTTCCACGGCCATGACCGCAGCGGCCACGGCGTATTGGATAAAGATGTCCATCCGCTTCATTTCTTTTTTATCGATGAAGTTCTCCGGGACGAAATCCTTCACTTCCGCGGCGATCTGGGTGTCAAATCCCGTGGGGTCGAATTTGGTGATCTTGCCCACACCGGACTTTCCCTGGAGGAGCGCCGGCCAGCTCTTTTCCACCCCGGTCCCCAGCGGAGAGACCATTCCGAGTCCAGTGACCACCACTCTTCGACTCGACATAAAACCTCCCGATGAAACGGAGAAACGGCTTTCCCTGCCCGGCTTGGGCCTCATTCCTTACTTCGCCCGCATCGCCGCGGGAGAAGGCCGACCTTCTCTCTACATATGCTCCGTGATGTAGTTGACCGCATCCTGAACCGTCTGAATCTTCTCGGCGTCTTCATCGGAAATCTCCAGGCTGAACTCCTCTTCCATGGCCATGATCAGTTCGACCAGGTCCAGCGAATCCGCGCCCAGGTCATCGATGAAGTGGGCTTCCAGGGTCACGACTTCCGGATCGACCTTGAGTTGTTCCACGATGATTTCCATGACTCTTTTTTCCACCGATTTTTCCACAGTCACACCTCCTGGAGGAACTTTTTTAAAATCTTCTCAAAGGATAAATTTTTTTACTTTCTTTGGGCCCCCCTGTCAAGGGGAATTCGCGGGGCGCCGGGATGGCCCCGGGGCGAATCACATGAACATGCCCCCGTTGACGTTCAACACCTGGCCGGTGATGTAGTCGGAGGCCGGGCTGGCCAGGAAGAGCACCGCTTCGGCGATATCTTCGGGAGCCCCCAGCCGTTCCATGGGAATCGCCTTGATTAGCATCTCTCTCTCTTTCGGGGGAATGGCCTGGCTCATGGCCGTATCGATGAACCCGGGGGCCACGGCATTCACCTGAATGTTGCGGCTGGCATACTCCCGGGCCACGGATTTGGTGAGCCCGATCAATCCCGCCTTGGAGGCGGCGTAGTTGGCCTGGCCCGCGTTGCCCATCTGCCCGGTGACCGAGGCGATATTGATGATCTTACCCCCCCTCCGTTTGATGAGGGTACGCAGGGAGGCTTTGGTGCAGTGAAAGGCCCCTTTCAGGTTTACATCCAGGACCAGGTCCCAATCTTCTTCCTTCATGCGCAAAAGAATCCCGTCCCGGGTGATCCCGGCGTTGTTGACCAGGATGTCCAGACCCCCGAAGGCTTCCACGGTCTTTTCCACCATGGCCCCGGCGGCCTTGGCGTCGGCGACGCTCCCGCCGACAGCCACGGCCTTTTTCCCCAGGGATTCGATCTCCCGGCAGGTCTCCCGGGCCTTCTCCAGGTTAATATCGGACACCGCCACCTGGGCCCCTTCCCGGGCCAGAAGCAGGGCGATGGCCCTGCCGATCCCCTGGGCGCCGCCGGTGACCAATGCGATCTTCCCATCGAGTTTGCCCATATCGGCTCCTAAATTTCAAAAAAAGAAAAAATTATTGGACACAGATTCACACAGATAAACACAGATAAAACATTTCAAACATCAAAAAATACAAAATTGCCCTAAAATTGAGGATCGCCAGTACAGAAAAACAATTTTAGATAACTTCCTGAATTTTTTAACTTTAGGCACTCTAGCTCACTTTAGGCACTTTGAGTTGCGGCGCAGCCGCGCTAAGTTCATCTGTGTCCCATATATTAATCATATATTAATTATCTTCTAGTAGCTCTTGCGCCTTTTCCCAGCTGGCCCCGTCTTCCACGTTGGCCATCTTCGCGTCCCGGCTGATCCGCCGCATCAGGCCGGAGAGAACCTTTCCCGGTCCCACTTCCAGGACCAGATTGGCTCCAGTGGCCAGGAGTTTCTGCATGCATTCTTCCCAGCGCACCGGATGGTCCACCTGTTTGACCAGGAGTTCCCGAATCTTTTCTTTTCCCGGGTAAAAATCGGCGTTCGCATTGGAGAGCACGGGGAAATGCAGGTTTCCCACCTCCGCCTTGTCCAGCTCGGCTTTCAACCGCTCGCCCGCCGGCTTCATCAGCGGACTGTGGAAGGGCGCACTCACCGGGAGCTGAACCGCCTTCTTTCCCGCCTGCCGGCAAACGATGTCCACCGCTCTCCGGACGGCCGTGGCCTGCCCGGCAATGGCGATCTGCCCGGGGGAATTGAAGTTGGCCGGCGAGAGGACCTCTCCCCCGGCGGCCTCCCGGCAGAGGGATTCCACTTCCGCCCCGGACATTCCCATGATCGCCGCCATGGCCCCCATCCCCACGGGAACCGCTTCCTGCATGAACTTCCCGCGCAGGTGAACGAGGCGCACGGCATCGGCAAACCGCAGCCCTCCGGCGGCGACCAGAGCCCCATATTCTCCCAGACTGTGCCCCGCGGCAACGGCGGGGAGGATCTCCCTTTCCGCCTGCATCACCCGCAGGACGGCGACGGAAGTCGTAAGAATCGCCGGCTGGGTGTTGGCCGTGAGCTTCAGCTCTTCCTCCGGCCCCTGGAAGCACAGCTTGGCAATATCGTACCCGAGGGCTTCGTTCGCCTCCTCAAAGACCTGCCGGGCCGCCGGGGAGCGGTCGAAGAAATCTTTTCCCATCCCCACGTACTGGGATCCTTGTCCCGGAAACACGAGGGCCATCTTCTTCATCTGCTGGCTAACTCCTTGATCAGGGACTGACCGATGACGTTGCGCTGGACTTGATTGGTCCCCTCGTAGATCTGCAGAATCTTGGCATCCCGCATCATCTTCTCCACGGGGTAATCCCGCATGAATCCGTAGCCGCCGAAGATCTGGACCGCGTCCACCGTGACTTTCATGCACACATCCGTGGGAAAGAGCTTGGAGATGGCCGAATACTTGGAAATGTCCTTGGGGTTGGTGTCCACCCAACGGGCCACGGCATAGACCAGGGCCCGTGCCGCCTCGATCTGGGCGGCCATGTCGGCCAGGATATGTTGAACGGCCTGGAAGGAGATGATCGGTTTCTCAAACTGATGCCGTTCCTTGGCGTAGGCCACGGCGGCCTCAAATGCTCCCTGCGCCAGGCCCACGGCTTGGGCGCCGATTCCCGGACGGGTCTTGTCCAGGGTGCGCATGGCCACGATAAAGCCCATCCCTTCGCGGCCGATGACGTTTTCTTTGGGAACCCGGCAGTCCTCGAAAACCAGCTCCCGGGTCGCCGAGCAGCGGATGCCCAGTTTCTTTTCTTTCTTTCCGAAGTTGAAACCCGGCATTCCCTTCTCCACGATGAAGGCGGTGGCTCCCCGGGGGCCTTTGCTCTTGTCGGTAAGGGCGATGACCGAATAGGTTTCGGCCTCTCCGCCGTTGGTGATCCATTGCTTGGTCCCGTTGAGGAGGTAGGAATTTCCCTCTTTGCGGGCGGTGGTTCGAATCCCCCCGGCGTCGCTTCCGGCGCCCGCCTCGGTCAGCCCGAAGGCGGCCAGTTTTTTTCCGGAGGCCACCGGGGGAAGGTATTTTTTCTTCTGTTCCTCGCTCCCGAAGAGGAGGAACGGGTAAGACCCCAGGCCGGAGGCGGCAAAGGAAACGGAGACCCCGATGCAGGCCCGGGAGATTTCTTCGATGGCCAGGCAGTTTTCAAAGGACCCGAACCCCAGCCCTCCGTATTCCTCCGGAATGTAGATTCCGAAGAGGCCGGCATCGGCCAGGTATTTTAGCGGCCCCCAGGGAAATTCCTCTTTCTCGTCCAGCTCGGCCCGAACCGGGACTACCTGTTCTTCCGCGATCTTCCGGGCCAGGTCCCGGATGGATTTTTGATCTTCGGAAAGAAAATAATCCATGCGCCGCTGTTCTCCTTATCAAGACATTTTTGCCACAGAGAACACAGAGATCACCGAGAATCGGGAAAACATGGAATAATAAGGAGGGCAAGAAGATTTGGCCCCGAATTTTACTCCGGGAAAAAGCTTATTTCTCTGTGCCCTCTGTGAGCTCTGTGGCCAAAAAAATCACCACCGGATCACGGCCCCGCCCCAGGTGATTCCGGTGCCGAAGGAACACATCAGGATCAGGTTTCCGGTTTTCAGCTTCCCGGACCGGTTCATCTCATCCAGGGCGATGGGAATGGTGGCCGAAGAGGTGTTCCCGAAACGCTCGATGTTGAGGTACACCTTATCCATCGGAAAGCTGATCATTTTGGCCGCCGCTTCGATGATCCGCGTGTTGGCCTGATGGGGAATCATAAAGTCGATATCCCCGCTTTTCAGGCCATTAAAGTCCAGAGCCTCCTGGGACACCTCGGCCAGCGCCCGGACGGCTACCTTGAAGAGCTGGTTTCCGGCCATCTTGATGCAGTGCAGGTTCCTGTCGATGGTTTCATGGGAAGAAGGATTGGCCGAGCCCCCTCCGGGCATGTACAGGAGCTCCCAGAGAGAACCGTCGGAATGAAGGTGGGTCGAAAGGATTCCCCGGTCCCCTTCCTCTCCCGTCAGGATGACCGCCCCGGCCCCGTCCCCGAAGAGAACGCAGGTGCCCCGGTCCTTCCAGTCGGTTATTTTGGACATGATCTCGGCCCCCAGCACCATCACCTTGCGCTTCGGGTTCTCTTTGATGAACTTATCCGCCAGGGAAAGGGTATGGATAAAGCTGGTGCACCCGGCCAGAATATCAAAACCCGCCGCTTTTTTAGCCCCGATTTTGGACTGGAGGAAACAGCTGGTGCAGGGGAAGAACATATCCGGGCTGTTGGTCCCGGTGATGATGAAATCGAGTTCCTCCGCCGACATGCCGGCCATCTCCAGAGCCTTCAGGGCCGCTTGGGTGGCCAAATCCGAGGTGGCCACGTCGCGCTCCACGATCCTCCGCTCCCGGATTCCGGAGCGGGAGATGATCCACTCGTCGGACGTATCCACCATCTTTTCTAATTCCGCATTCGTCAGAACTCGGGGAGGAACGTAAGAACCCGTGGAAATGATGCGCGCCCTGATCATGTTTCTTATCCTGCTCCGCGTATTAGACCCCTTTCCCCCTTCCCGGGACAGGGAAAACCGAAGAGGAGTCTTTGGAACGATCCTTTCAGCTGCTGATCTTTTCTTTGATCTGCTCCCAGACCCTGGCTAGGCCGCCCTGCGATTGGGGTTCCTGGTTCTCTTCCAGGCTTTGGACGAGGAGCTTGGGAAGGCCGATTTGGGCATACTCGTGCGCCAGCCGGATAGCGTTTTTGACGGCCTTGGGCGAAGAACGGCCGTGGCCGATGATCACCACACCGTCGACTCCCAGGAGGGGTGCCCCCCCGTATTCGGAATAGTCCAGCTTCTTCTTGATATCATTCACCGCGCCGCGGGCGAGAAGATAGGCCATTTTGGCCATCCAATTGCCCTTGACCTCTTCCTTGATCATGGACCCGATGGCCTCGGCCAGCCCCTCGCAGATCTTCAGGGCGGCATTCCCCACGAAACCATCACAGACGACCACGTCCACCCGGCCATTGAAAATATCCCGCCCTTCCACCGGGCCGATATACCCGATGGAGCTCTTGCGCAGGATGGCATTCGTTTCCCGGATCAGCTCGTTCCCTTTGGACTCTTCTTCCCCGTTGCTCAGCAGGCCCACCGCCGGTTTCTTGATTTTCAGTATGTATTTGGCAAAGGCCTCGCCCATGATGGCGAATTGGACCAGGTGAAAGGCCTTGCAATCCACATTGGCCCCGGCATCCAGGAGGAGGGTCCAGCCTTTCAGCGTGGGGAAAACCGTCCCGATGGCGGGCCGGTCCACTCCCTTTAATTTTTCCAGCACAAAAACCGCCGTGGCCAGGACCGCCCCGGAATTCCCCGCGCTGAACAGGGCGGCGGCCTCTCCTTTTTTCACCAGGTCATAAGCGACCTTGATGGAGGAATCCTTTTTCTTGCGGATGGGGGTTAGCGGAGACTCACCCATGCCCACCGCCTCGGAGGCATGGACCACGGTCAGGGGAAGAGAATCACTGCCCGGATGCCGGGCGATCTCTTTCCGCACCGCTTCCTGATCTCCCACCAGTACCACGGGAACCCCGAATTCGCGGGCTGCGAGAACTGCCCCTTCCACGATATTTTGGGGGGCAAAGTCCCCGCCCATGGCATCGACGGCGATTTTCATCGGCTTGAGTCCCCCTAGGTTTCTTCGGTCTCGATCATCGTTCGGCCGCGGTAACTCCCGCAGTGGGGGCAGACCCGGTGAGGGGCTTTGACCTCCCCGCAGGTCTGGCAGGTGGAAAACTGGGGAGACGCCAGGCGATCATGCGTCCGTCGTTTGTCCCGTCTGGTTTTTGAATGTCTTCTTTTAGGGTTGGGCATACCGCATTCACCTCGTGGTTAATGAACCCGGAAATTTTTCAAGGACGCGAGCCGGGGATCGACTTCCGCGCCGGAG
>Ga0315285_10000330_pt1 | contig 48399 bp, 46 predicted proteins | sample YL17G09_36_MG_FD_203698 | JGI IMG/M metagenome (GOLD analysis project Ga0315285, IMG submission 203698) | Sediment microbial communities from Yellowstone Lake, YNP, Wyoming, USA - YL17G09_36 | ecosystem: Environmental > Aquatic > Freshwater > Lake > Sediment | place: USA: Wyoming | collected...
CATCAAGGCACTCATGCCATCATTTTCACCGCTGGCATCACAAAAGATCCCCGTCGTTTATGTCCTTTTCGTCCCTTATGTCCCTTCGTTACGTGCGGATTTGGGAAAAGAAGCGGCGAGGCCGCCGCTTCTACGGCAACCCGGAATCTATAAGTCCTACAGGTCCTATAAGTCCTATTGGCTCGTAAAGAGAAGAGGCGCAAGGAGTTGTGACTCTTGCGCCTCTGGCTCGGTTTCTCAGGGTTTTCTGATTGCCTTGACCGTGTCCCGGACCTCGTCTACCAACGACTGCCGGACCAGATACACGCCGGGCCGCTGCGCCGACGTGGCGTATCGGTACTGCGAATCTTCGGGGGTGGGCCCACCTACAGCTACCGGCCCCAGTTTCGCCGGCTCCTCGCCTTCAGCACTCGCACTCACGGAGATCTCCACGACGGGCGCATCCAGCCCTGTGCCAGCGACCTGGCCGACGTCGTCCGCCAGCTTCTTGTCGGCGCGCAACTGGCTGAGCGCTTCCATCAGCGGGTCCATGTCTCGTGAACTGCCGAATACATGGCCTTCCGGCTTGGTAATCACCCACTTGCCCCGGAATTTCTCGAAGGCATACTCGGCGCCATCAAGTTTCAACTCAACTGTTCTCGCTTCCAGCTTATTAAACTCCATCAAAGTTTTCTTCTGGAAATCGAGGGGCGTCCTCGTCAACGCATTGACTTCCAGTTCCGTCAAGACCGTGGTGACGCCATTATCCTGCCGCACATAGAACTTGCCGACATCGGGTACGGGCGCGCCCACAAGAATATCGCTGGGCTCTTCGCCGTTGAACTCGCAGTGGATGGCGATCCGCGGGTTGTCAAAACCGGCCAACGCCGGCACATCCCCGGGGAAGTTGCCACCCGAAAGCTGCTTGAGAAACGCTATAAAGTTCGAGACCGCCACCTGGTCCGTGTCTTCCACCGGCGGCTGGACAAGCCGCCACCCTTTTTCCGGGTCGTTCTCGAGTGTGAAATCGGCATCGGCCGTCTTGTAGCGGATCGACCGCAGCATCGAGGCGTCCCGCGTGAACAGCCGGCCTTCGCGCAAGGCGTTGGGCGCCTGCGGCAACGCGGCCGCCACGTTCGGGTCCATCAGGAAAACCGTTGGTTTTGAGGCCCATTTGGCGTAGTAGCACCCTTTAGCGGATTCGTGGTCACTGCGGGAACCCATCAGGACCGTCTGCGGCTCACTCCCCGCCGCCGCGTAGATGGTCAGTCGCGCCTTGGGCGGGTTCAGCCCATAATCGTCCAGCGATTCAGGTTGCTCGACGAAACCCACGATCAGGCTGTACTGAACTTCCTTGATAATGCTTTCCACCGTCTCCCGGTTGGCCGGAGCCTGTTCCGGCGAAACCATTTGCCACCGGCCATCCGGCTGTTTCTCCACCACAACCACCGCCGACTCCTCCGGCGCTGGCTGCTGGGTCGGGTCGCCCGAAAGATTTTTTGCCGCGCGGAATCGCGAAAACTCGAGCCGGCTGATGCCTTCCTCGCCGACCTTGAACAGGCGGCGGTCTCGCAGCAGATCGAGCGACCGGTCCATTTCGTGGAATTGCTCGACGCTGACCAGAAACACAAGCTGGCCGTCGAGCCGCGCATACCGATATGCCTGCGTCGGATCCATCGCGCCGAATTCAAACCGCAGGGGCGCACCCTCCGCCCGCGTCGCCGCAAACGTCAGCACCGGTTTGTCCAGCCCGTACGCGGCCAGATCGCCGCCGGTCTCGATAGTCCGTGCGTTGTCGAGTGTCGCAACGGTTTTCGCGGCACGATCCCACACGATCTGGTTGGGATCGATGGACGGGTCCGGTTTGGTAATGGCCCACTGGCCGGATGGAGTCCGTTCAGCCGCCACGGCCGGTTCGCCCAACCGCGCGATTTCGATGCATCGAACGTCTTCGGGCTGAAAGTCGAACAGTTTTTTGCTTTGGATTTGCTGGACCTCGCGGTGTTTTTCCAATTGCACCATACCCCAGTAGGCCGCACACAGCCCCACCAGCACTCCCAGCAGAATCAGCGTCCCTTTCTTGCTCATTGGTACTTCCTCCGCAACCCGTACGCTACCAGCCCCGCCGCAACCACCGCCTGAACCGTGCCCAGCACCGCCAGGTACACCACCGTCCGCTGATCCCCTTCGCTCAAGATGATCGCGGGGTCTTCCTTGCCGGTGGGCCGTATGGCGATCAGGTCTTCGTTTTCCGTCAGCCAGGCAATGACGTTCAGCATGAAATTGAGGTTGCCCGGCAGGCGGATCTGTCCGTTTGAAGCAAACGCCGAATTACCGACCACCACCACCCGGGCATCACGCGTCTGGCCGGAGTCGTTGAGGGCAACGTCCGTCTTTGCCGTTGCGGCCACCGCCAGCGGAAGCGGCCCCCCGGGCTCGTCCGGCGTTTTTACCGCCTTGCCCGCCGTGAACAGCATTTCAATGTCCGACTCGGCGTAGAAATTGGGCGTGGTCCGGATCAACTCGGTTACTACCACACTCTCGGGGACCTTTTTGGCCGCGCCCACCGTGCGCGCGACGCTGAACACCAGCTTCTGATCGGAATTCTTTGTAATGCGGTGGCCGGCGTTATAGCAGCCCAGGAATTCGCTCTCATTGGGCCGTTCGCCAAACGCCGAGCCGTCCGCGTTCATTTCGATATTCCAGCGGCTCTCGGGAGAAACAGCCATGTCGGCGCCCACGACAATACCCAGCCGGCGCTCGAGCCACGGCACGAGTTGTTCCGTGGCTGCCGCGGAAGCCACTTTGCGCCACGGGTCGAGCAGCACCAGCAGACGGCCGCCGCGACCCAGGTATTCATCCAGCGCGCGGATTTCCTCGGGGTGCAGGTCCGATTGGGCGCCGCCGATCCCCAGGCCGTTAATCACAATGGCGTCGTATTCGGGCGGGATTTCAGGGTTGCTGATCCTGATCGCCATCCGCTCGGGCTGGTACGACTCCGCATCGAGCAACTGTTTGAGCATGCTCCCGCCGTTTTTGGTGTCCCCGTCGTCGATGCTTCGCTCGCCATGCCCCGTCAGGAACCCGATCTTGGGCCTGGACTTGCGCACCACGTTGATAAGCGCGTTGGTGAAATCACGTTCTTCGAGCCGCGGGCTGGCGCCCGACAGCATGATGACTTTCTGGTTGACGCCGCAGGTGAGAATGACCGTGCCTTGCGTGGAAGCATGTGTGACTCCCATCGCATTGAGCCGGGCCGGTGCGAGTTGCGGATCAAGAAACTCGACCTTGAGACGGGACGTATACCTGCCGCACTGGTCGAGGAACCGCCGCGTCTTGTCGCGGGCGATGTTCACCAACTCGTCCTCGACCTGGATGAAAGAGGCCGTAACCGCGACGTCCTGGTCGAGCGTCTGCAGAACTTGGACTGTCTGGGGGGAAAGGTTGCGCCGGCCTTCTTTGGTCAGGTCCCACGATTTGTGCGCGTGCTGGGCAAACGCGTAGATGACCACACAGATGCCCAAAAACAATATTGAAGACACCACGGCGCCCAGACCGTAAAGGCTCTTGCCTTCCCGGGATGACTCTTTGCTGATCGTCGTTAGCGTCAGCACAATCCAGCCCATGCCCGCCAGCAGGCCCACAGCCAGAGGCACAAGCACCAACGCGCTGAACGGGTTTGATTTCACCACGCCCAGGTTCACGCTGGCCACCAGCGCCACCAGCGCCACCAGGCCCGTCGCAGTCCTTGCCGTCCTAATCCGCTTCATTGATCAGGCCCTCCATTTCCGGCTCTCGAGTGAGCGAAACGTGAGGAACAGGAAGAAAGCCGCAAACAGGACATAATAGGCGATATCCTCCGGCTGTACGATCCCCTTGGCCATTTCTTTGGCGTGGAAATCGATGGGCAGTTGGTGCAAGAAACCCCTGAAGATGTCGTACACAAAGCCCACGCCGTTCCTGAATGTCTCGCCCCAAGCTTCGGGCGCGGGGTTGGCTTCGGGAAGATCCTCGGCAAACGACCCGACAATATACAGGATGAACCACAGCCCGAACGTCAACGTGCCCGCGGTGACCTGGTTGCTCGTTACGGACGAGACGAACAGCCCCAGGCTGAAAAACGCCGCGCTCATCATAAAGACCGTCGCCAGACCGAACACCAGCACCGCCCCCTCGACCTGCACGTACCACGAAACGATCAGCAGGTGAACCGCTACCACCGCCATCATCACCACCAGCATCCCCAGCGCCGCCAGATATTTTCCAAAAATGATCTCGCGGTCGCGCAATGGTTGCGTCAGGAGCAATTCCATCGTGCCCCGGTTGCGCTCTTCGGCCAGAAGCCGCATCGTCACCAGCGGCCCGATGAACACGATCAGCGTGCCGCAAAACGTCAGGAACGGGCTGAGCAGCGTCTCCTCGAAATCCGGCACGCTCGAATAGGCGTACATGGCGGGATTCACGCTGACTTTGGCGTAGAACAGGAACGAGGCACTGAACGCGAGCCCCGAAATCGCCGCGAATATGCCCACCACAACGTAGCCGATCGGCGTCGTGAAATAGCTCGCAAACTCCCGCTTGCAGACTGCCCACGAGTTCCTCATAACGAACCTCCACCCGCGGCGGCCGCGACAGGCGCCGCCCCCTCGTCTTCCGCGGCATCCTGTGCAACGGCGGCGATAAACACCTCTTCCAGCGTGCGAGCGGTTCCTCGGGCCAGATTGGCCATCGTGTCCTGGGCGACGATCCGGCCGCGGTTGATTATCAGCACACGCTCGCACACCATCGTCACTTCCGGCAGGATGTGCGTGCTGAGAAGGACCGTGTGGTCCTGGCCAAGCTCTTTGATGACCTGCCGGATCTCGATGATCTGGCGCGGGTCCAAGCCGACCGTCGGCTCGTCGAGGATGAGCACCGGCGGGTCGCCAATCAATGCCTGGGCAAGGCCCACCCGCTGACGATAGCCTTTGGACAGGTTGCGGCAAACGCGCCGGCTCACCTCCAAAAGGCCGCAGCGTTCCATCACCCTCCCCACCTCCGCCATCCGCCGCCCGCGGCCCACCCCCTTCACCTCCGCCACGTACCGCAGAAACTTTGAAACCACCATCTCCCCGTACAACGGCACGCTCTCCGGCAGGTAACCCACGCGTCGCTTCACCTCTATCGGGTCCGACTTGATATCGTAACCGGCTACGACCGCCGTACCCCGCGATGGCGGCGAAAAACCCGTCAGGATCCGCATCGTCGTTGTCTTGCCCGCCGCGTTCGGACCCAGAAACCCGAGAACCTCGCCTTTGTCGACGAAAAACGACACGTCCTCGATGGCCGCCAGTTGACCATAGTACTTCGTCAGACCCTTAACCTCGATCATCTTAGAGTCTCCGTCAGGCCCCGCGTCGAGGCCGTTAACCCATGAATCATCATACTACTAATGGTGGCCGTATTTCACATGTCCACTAAAAAATCCACATATTGCCCTTGACTTTTGCCGGAGCACAGTATATTGTGGGTCTTGCGGAGATCCCGCGACCGGTATTATGTTGACAGTTTAAGGCGGCTCCTACACCTAGAGCGGGTTGCTCGGTTTTGTCAGGTGTTATTGACCATTTTGTGCCGGACTGACAATTTTTTGAAGGCAGAAAATGCCGGCCTGACGGCCAAACAGCCGCCTCTGTCACCGCCCGGCGCATGACCAACACCCGCGTATTATATTGATTTTGAACGAGTTAAATCAAGCTGCTCCGAGTGCTGAAGTAGTTGGCACGCTCGATGCTCGGTTGAGAAACGGGATTTGGAGTACGAAGTTCCGAGAAAGCGAGGCAGTGTATGATGACAGTTCAATGTTGCTCCTGCAAGAAAATCCGTAAAGGCAGCCGTTGGGTGATGACGACGGTGCCGGAATCCCAGATGCGCATCAGCCACGGGTATTGCCCAACGTGCGCGGCCAAAGTCTATGCCGAGATACGTGTGGCTTCCCGCAACCATCGCCTGGCGGCCGTCAGCAACGCCTGACGCCTCGAACCCGGGCCGCCGCCCCCGGCCCGGGTCTCCTCCAACCTGGCCCGGCCTTTCACGTGGCCCCACTCCGGCCATGCCCGTTTCGCCGTAGCCGAAGGCGGCTGAGAAGCCGCATTCAGAATCTTTGTTCGCGACCTTGATCCAACATCTACGCGCCGTGAGCAGATGTCGCGAACAAAAATTCTAAGTTGCGCGTGATCCCCCTTTTATGGTATCTTTCGATGCTTTCTAATTCACAGGAACCCCTCGAGTGAAGTGGCTTGGGTGTTCCGGGGCGCTCCGGCGCCTTGGGAGTTCGGCCGTTCCGCCAGTTGCGCGGCCGCCGAACAAGCCGCGGGGTTCCGAGGACGTAACCCGAAAGGAGTTTCACTACCATGCCTATCGTAACGATGCGGCAACTGCTGGAGGCCGGCATACATTTCGGCCACCAGACCCGCCGCTGGAACCCCAAGATGGCCCGATACATCTTCGGCCAGCGCAACGGCATCTACATCATCGACCTGCAAAAAACCCTCCAACAAATCCGGCAGGCGTTCGTATGCATCCGCGACATCACCGCGGCCGGCGGCAACATCCTGTTCGTGGGCACCAAAAAACAGGCCCAGGAAGCCGTCGCCCACGAAGCCCAGCGGTGCGGGATGTACTATGTCAACAACCGGTGGCTGGGCGGCACGCTCACCAACTGGGAAACCATCCGCCAGAGCATCCGCAACCTGCAGCGGCTCGAGGAACTTAACACCAGCGGCAAACTCGATGAGCAGTTCACAAAAAAAGAAGCCATCCAGTTCCGCAAGCAGATCGAGAAGCTCGACGCCAACCTCCGCGGCATCAAAAACATGCCCGGCCTGCCCAACGCCCTGTTCGTAATTGACGCCAAGAAAGAGGCGATTGCCGTGCGCGAAGCGGCCCGCCTCGGCATCCCGTGCGTCGGCATTGTCGACACCAACTGCGACCCCGACACCGTCCCCATTCCGATCCCGGGCAACGACGACGCCATCCGCGCCGTCCAGTTGTTCTGCTCGATCATGGCCGACGCCGTCATGGAAGGCCGGATGAACATCGATAAAGTCAGGGCCGACGAAGCCCGCCCGCCGGCTGCGGCCGCGGTTGCACCCGAAACGGCTGCCCCCGCCGGTCAGAATGCCGCCGGGGCCGAAGAGTTGGGCACTCAATTTGACCAATTGGAGGAGTAAGCATAATGGCATTTGCCGCTAAAGACGTTTCGAACCTGCGCGAACAGACCGGCGCGGGTATGATGGATTGCAAACGGGCACTGACCGAAACCAACGGCGATTTCGACGCCGCCGTCAAGTGGCTGCGCGAGCGCGGAATGGCCCAGGCTTCCAAACGGTCGGCGCGCGTCGCCGCAGAAGGCAAAGTGGCCTCGTACATCCACATGGGCGGGAAAATCGGCGTGCTCGTCGAAGTGAACTGCGAAACCGACTTCGCCGCGCACTCCAAACCGTTCCAGGAGTTCTGCCACGACGTGTGCCTGCAAGTCTGCAGCGCCGTTCCCCGGTGGGTGAGGCGCGAAGACGTGCCCCAGGACGCCCTCGACGCCGAAAAGGAAATTTACACGGTGCGCGCCCGGGAAACGGGCAAGCCCGAGAAAGTCCTGCCCAAGATCGTTGAGGGGATGCTCAACAAGTGGTACAAAGAAGTGTGCCTGCTCGAGCAACCGTTCGTGAAAGACCCCGACACGACTATCGAAGACCTCATGAATGAGCTCAGCGGCCGGATCGGCGAGAAGATCGAGATCCGCCGGTTCGCCCGGTTCCAGTTGGGCGAAGGGATCGAGAAGCCGAAATCGAACCTGGCCCAGGAAGTGGCGCAGGCCGTCAACGCGGCCCAGCGCGCGGAATCCGAAAACAGGTAAAACGCGATGTCGCAAGGCGCCCCGAAATACAAGCGGGTGTTGCTGAAGTTGAGCGGCGAGGCCCTCCAGGGCCCCGCTGCTAGCGGCATCGATTTCCCCACCCTCGGCCACATTGCCGATGAAGTCGTGGAAGCCCACGGGATGGGCGTCCAGATTGGCCTCGTGATCGGCGGCGGAAACATCTACCGGGGCACGAAATCTTCTGAAACGGGCCTCGACCGGCCCACCGGCGATTACATGGGCATGCTCGCCACGGTTATCAATGCCCTCGCGATCCAGGCGGCCCTCGAAAAACGTGGCGTGCCCACCCGCGTCCTGACGGCAATCGAGATGCGGCCCGTGGCCGAGCCTTACATCCGCCGCAGGGCCGTGCGCCATCTTGAAAAAGGCAGGGTGGTTATTTTCGGGGCCGGCACCGGCAACCCGTTCTTCACCACCGACACGGCCGCCGCGCTCAGGGCCAACGAAATCGGGGCCGACATCCTGTTCAAAGCCACCAAGGTCGACGGCATCTACGACGAAGACCCCGTACACAACCACAAGGCCAAGAAGTTCGAGCGCCTGTCTTACGCGGAGGTCCTGCAAAAGAACCTGCGCGTAATGGACGCCGCGGCCGTGTCGCTGTGCCGCGAAAACAAAATACCTATCCTGGTTTTCAACCTGACCACGCCCGGAAGCGTTATTCGCGCGTTGCGGGGGGACAAAATAGGCACCATCGTCCTCGAACAGTAGGCCGGCCTGCGAAGCCGCCGCAGGGAGGCACGCCCGGCATGGGCCGGGCCGGCGGGCGCCGCTGTTCACCGCAATCTGCCCGGCCCGCGCCTGGGCGCGGCTCGAAAAAGGAGAGTGACCCATGTCCAATGCGCTGGCCAAGCAAGCACGCGAAAAAATGCAGAAAAGCCTCGACAACTTCCGCCAGGAGTTGACGCACATCCGCACGGGCAGGGCGTCGGTGGGCCTGCTGGACGCGATCGAGGTCGAGGTTTACGGCACGAAAATGAAGATCAACCAGCTCGGCAACGTCACCACACCCGAACCGCGCATGCTCGTGATCGCGCCGTGGGATCGCACGCAGATCGGCGCTGTCGAAAAGGCCATTCTCGCCTCGCCGCTCAACCTGACACCGTCCAACGACGGGCATCTGATCCGTATCCCGTTTCCGCCACTCACCGAAGAGCGCCGCAAGGACCTCGTGAAGCTGGTGGGAAAAATGGCTGAGGAAGCGAGGGTGGCTGTTCGCAACGTCAGACGGCACGAGGTCGATACCACAAAAAAAATGCAGAAAGACGGCGACCTACCCGAAGACGAGGCCCATAAACTCACCGACGAAGTCCAGAAAATCACCGACGATTTCATCAACAAGATCGACGAAGCGTTCAAGGCCAAAGAAGCCGAGATTATGGAAGTGTAAGCGCCCCCGGAGGGGCGAGGCAGTGAAAGGATTTTAATGTCGCAGAGGGAAATGGACCCAAAGTCAATGCCGCGCCACGTAGCCATTATCATGGACGGCAACGGGCGTTGGGCGGAAAAACGGGGGGTGGACGTCACGCACGGCCACGAAGCGGGCACACGCAGCGTGCGCGTCGCCATCAAAGCGGCCCGCGATTTCGGGATCAAAGTCCTGACACTTTACGCGTTCTCCACGGAAAACTGGCGCCGGCCCCAGTCCGAGGTCAAAGCCCTGTTCGCCATGATGAGCAAGTACATCTACCTCGAACTGGACAGAATGAACAGCCAGGACATCCGGATCGTCATCATGGGCCGGACCGACGGCCTCTATGAAGAAACCATCAAAGACCTCGCCTATTGCCAGGAAGGCACCAAGAACAACAAATCCATGCTGCTCAACGTCGCGGTCAATTATGGCTCGCGCACTGAAATTGCCGACGCCGCAAGAGCCATCGCCGCCGACGTCAAGCGCAACAAGCTGGCCCTCGACCAAATCGACGAGAAAAAGTTCGCCGAATACCTCTACATGCCTTACCTGCCCGATCTCGACCTCCTGATCCGCACCAGCGGCGAAATGCGCGTCAGCAACTTCATGCTGTGGCAATTGTCCTACGCCGAGTTTGTTCCGATGCCGGTGCTCTGGCCGGATTTCCGCCGCAGGCACCTGCGCCAGGCGATCCTTACCTACCAGTCGCGCCACCGCCGGTTCGGCGCCCGCAAATGATGTTCAAGCGCTCCTTCATCCTGCGCGTCCTTACGACGCTGGTCCTGGTGCCGCTCACGCTTCTGCTGATCTGGGCGCCGCCGCTTGGCGCGTTCTATGTGCTCTTTATAACTACACTCGCCTGCATCGGCACCATTGAATACTTCAACCTCCTGCGCGCAAAGCAAATCCCCGCCGAGACGGTCGCGGGTATCGCCGCGGGAACGACGGTGACCATCAGCGGCATGTTCGGGGCGCCCGGCTTGACCGCCTTGCTCGTATATGGTGGCATCCTGTTGGTATCGGCGGTGCACGTGGCCCGCGTGCGCCTCTCGCTGGAAGGCTTGGCGGGCTCCGCGTTCGGCGTCATCTACGTGGGTTGGTTTGCGGCACACATGATCCTGCTGCATGAACTGCCCGTGGCCGGCCCCGGTCTCGTGACGATTCTGCTGGTGGCGGTGGCCGTGACGGACGCTTTTGCCTACCTCGGCGGTTCGGCCTTCGGCCGGCACAAACTCGCCCCGCGCGTCAGCCCCGCCAAAACATGGGAAGGCGCCGCCGCCGGTTTTCTGCTGACGCTGTGCGCCATGGCGGTCGTCTACGCCATCAGCCGGCGCACCGGCGGCTGGCCGGATTGGACACTGGCGCGCTACGTCTGGGTGGGCGCCCTGCTCTCGGTTGTCGCGCAGATAGGCGACCTCGCCGAGTCGTCCATGAAACGGTCCGCGGGCGTCAAAGACTCGGGCGCCTTGTTTCCCGGCCATGGCGGCGTGCTCGATCGGTGCGACGGCTTCCTTTTCGCCGCGCCGGCACTCTATTACGTCGCGGCCAATCTGTTCTGAAGCCGGTTTAGTCAGGTATACTTATCTGAAGTCGCTGTTTCGGGTCACTGAGTACACGGATCCATAAATATGGCAACGTATAATACACAAAGCAAAAAACGGGGACTGACCCGCTTCCGGCTGTTTGGAAGCGCATTTTCGGCAGTTTGAAAATCGTGTCTGTCCCCGCTTTTTGCGGCATGAATACGTTAGCGAATTTATGAAGTGGCCCCCCAAGCCCAGCTCACTTGCTCGGTCCCGCCCCCTGTGGCATACTCGCGGCAAGGAGGGTCGGCTGGCATGATGATTCTCGTCACCGGCGGCGCCGGGTATATCGGCGCGGTTACCGTGCGCACCCTGCTCGACAAAGGGTTCGCCGTCCGCGTGCTCGACAAACTCCTCTTCGGCGACAGCCCCCTCGACGAGGTCCGCAACCAGGTCGACCTCGTCCAGGGCGACATCTGCACGCTCGACGACTCCGTCCTCGAGGACATCAGCGCCGTGGTACATCTGGCCGGTCTCAGCAACGACCCCACCGCCGAGTTCAATCCCGAAGCCAACAGGCGCATGAACAGCCTCGCCACTCAATCCCTGGCCGAAGCCTGCAAACGAAAAGGCATCCGGCGGTTCATTTTCGCCTCGAGCTGCTCGATCTACGACCACGGCCTCATGGCCGAAGACGTGATCCAGGACGAAAACTCGCCCGTACAGCCCATGGCCGCATACGCACTCAGCAAGTTCGCCGCCGAACAGGCCCTCCTCGAACTGACCGACGACCAGTTCCAGCCCACCATCCTGCGCCAGGGGACCGTCTACGGCTGGAGCCCGCGGATGCGTTACGACCTTGTCGTCAACACGTTCGTCAAGTCCGCATACGAAACCGGCCGGCTGACCGTCCATTGCGGCGGGGAGATGTGGCGCCCGCTCGTCGACGTCACCGACGTCGCCAACTGTTACCTGGCCTGCCTCGAAGCCGACCTCAAACTGGTCGGCGGCCAGATCTTCAATGTATCCCACAAAAACTACAGAATCCTCGAGCTGGCCCATTGGGTGAAAAAGGCGCTCCATGGCCTGCGCGACGTCGAGATCGACGTCCAATACGGCAGCCAGCAAGCACGCAGCTACCGCGTCAACACCCGTAAAATCGAAACCGTGCTCGGGTTCCGCCCCGTCGTTACCGTCGAAGAATCCGCACGCAGCATGGCCCAGAAAATCAACGCCGGCATCAGCGCCGATTTCAACAACCCCCGCTATTACAACATCCGCTGGCTCGAATTGCTCGTCGAAATACAGGAGCACCTCCGCCGAATAGGCAGTATATTCTGATGCGGGTCGTCGTCATCGGCGCGCGCGGGCAGTTGGGCACCGAACTCTGCGCCGTTTACGGCAATACGGATCTTATCCCGGTCGACATCGACACGCTCGACGTCCGCGACGCCCACGCCGTCTCCAACCTCATTCAATCCGCGCGGCCCAACCTCGTCGTCAACACCGCCGCCGCGCACAATGTCGCCGAATGCGAAACCGATCCCGACACCGCGTTCGCCGTCAACGCCGCCGGCGCCAGAAACGTCGCGGCCGCATGTGCCGGCGTGTCCGCCCGCCTCGTCTACATCAGCACCGACTACATCTTCTCCGGCGACCGGCCAGGCGTCCCACTCGTCGAGGACGACCTGCCCGGTCCGCGCAGCGTCTACGCCGCCAGCAAGCTCGCCGGCGAACATCTCGTCGCCGCCCAATGCCCAGACCACCTCATCATCAGGTCCGCCGCCATGTACGGCCCCGCCCCATGCATCGCCAAAGGCGGCCGCAACTTCGTGAGCCTCATGACGCACCTCGCCGCCACCCAGCCCGAGGTCCGAGTCGTCAACGACCAGATCACCACACCAACCTACGCCAGGTCGCTCGCCGCCCAGATCAAACTCGCTGCCGAAAAAGCCCCACCCGGTATCTACCACGCCACATGCAACGGCGAATGTTCCTGGTACGAGTTCGCCCGCGAAATCTTCGACGTCCTCAAAATCAAGACGCCCCTCCTGCCCGTCTCCACCGAAGATATCCCCTCAACCGTCCAGCGCCCCCGATACTCCGTCCTCCAAAACAAGCGCCTCCAGGACCTCCGCCTCGACATCATGCCCCACTGGAAACACGCCCTCCACGAATACCTCAATACGGCAAAAAAAGCCGACTGACGCAAATTGTGGTGCGGGCGTTCTCAGTGCGAAGTGCGAAGTTAAACTGTCAATCGCACTGTCAACTTCGCACTGTCAACTTCGCACTGTCAACTTCGCACTGTCAATCGCACTGTCAACTTCGCACTGTCAACTTCGCACTGTCAACCTTCCCGCTTGCGGTGAATCACCCGCTGGACTTTCGCCCCCTCCGGCCGCGACAATTTCCCGGGTGCGAACACTTCCACCTTAAACGACAAACCGAACCGGTCGCGGAGATGGTTGGCCACTTTCGCCTTGTTCTTCTCGTGTTCCATCTCGACGTTGACGGTGATCTCCTTCAGGCCGTCGGCGTCTTCGATCACGATCTGATAGTTCGATCCCACCCCCGGCGTCTCCAGCAGCACCTCTTCAATCTCTCTCGGGAAAAACGTCACGCCCTTGATGGCCAGCCGCTCGTCCGCCCGGCCCGCGATCGGCGCTATCCGGACGTGCATCTCGGATGGAACCAAGCCCGCCTTCCCAAACCGCTCCCGCTGAACCGGATTCCGGTCGTAAACGTACCGCACCACCGCCCGAAGCCGCTCCGACTGGATCCGCCGCAAAAAATTGGGGACAGACTACGAATTTCCATGTAAAAATCAGGGACAGAGGGGCTGGTGAAAAAGTATCAACCATCCCAAAAACCGGCTTCGTAATCTTCTATACGCAAAGCGAAAAACAGGGACTGACTACGCTTCCGGCAGTTTGGAAGCGCATTTCCGGCAGTTTGGAAATCGTGTTTGTCCCTGCTTTTCGCGGCCCTGAAACAACGGCTTGGCTTTTTCACCAGCTCCACAGACTACGAATTTCCATGGAAACAACACATTAAGGGACGCGGCATTCTTGGGAAATCAGGGACACGCCTGGAGGTCGGATTCCTTCTTCCGGTTTTTTACTCCTTTTGGACGTCCGCGCTTCCTCTGGCGGAGAAGCCGGTTGAGCAGCGATTCGAGGTGCTCGACGAAATCTGCCGACCCGCAAGGGCGTCCGGAGTGGGTCTGTTTGCGGATTCGCTCGATGTCTTCATCCCTGTCGTCGACCAGCCACTCAGGCCAGTTTGGAATGACCCCGGACGGCGGGTAATCCGTTGACAACAAAGCGTCGTGCCGGAATCCGCAATGCGCGGCAGCGCTTGACCAGCCATACTGCTCTGCCCGCTCAACGATGCCGGCTCGGACCGGGTTGCGCTCAACGTAACGTACTGCCGCCCACAGGTGAGGCTCATCCAATGGGCAGGAGTAGAAGCGGCCTTGCCAGACGTGGCCGCTCATTTCGGTCTTGGTGTTGAAGTGCATCGCGTAAACCGTATGTGCATCGTGCAATGCCAGAGCCAACGAGTCTGGCCGTTGCGGAACCGCAACAAAGTGCACGTGGTTTGGCATCAGGCAGTACGCCCACACCATCAGGCCGTGCCGATCCGCGTACTTATTCACCAGTCGAAGGTAGACTTCCCGATCCGTATCATCCTCGAAGACATTCGCCCGGATGCGGATATCCCGGTACTACGACTCGTGCTACCCTGCTCATGTGTATTAGGATAGGATTAAATATCCTGCCGGATCAACAAAAAATATTCGTAGTCTGTCCCTAATTCTTATCCCAGCGGCAGGTTCGGGTTGGGCGTAGCCCGCAGATCCCCAATCAGGCCGTGTTTGAGCCGCGAGTCGCCGGCCGCGGCGATCATGGCCCCGTTATCCACGCACAGCGACAACGGCGGCATGTGGACCGACACGTGGAGCTCGGCGTTGAGCCGGTCGCGCAGCAGCCGGTTCGCCGCAACACCCCCCGCCAGCACCAGCCGGCCCGCGCCCGTCTGTTCCAGCGCCAACCGCGTCTTTGCCACCAGCACGTCCACGGCCGCCTCCTGAAAACTCGCCGCGACATCGGCAACCGGCGCCGTCGTCTTCCTCATCTCGTACAGCACCGCCGTCTTCAGGCCGCTGTAGCTGAAATCCAAGCCGGCGTCCGCGCCGGCCGTCATCGCCCGCGGAAACCGGATCGCCTTGGGGTTGCCCTGCTCGGCGGCCTTCTGGATAGACGGCCCGCCCGGGTACGGCAGGTCCAACAGCCGCGCAACTTTGTCAAACGACTCCCCGACCGCGTCGTCGCGCGTCGCCCCGATGATGTGGTACTGGTGCGGCCGCGGGCAGTCGATCAGGCTGGTGTGGCCCCCGCTGACCACCAGCGCCAGGAACGGAAACTTTGGCGGGTTGTCGGTCAGGAACGGCGAGAAGATATGGCCTTCAAGATGGTGCACCGGCACAAACGGCAGCCCCCACGCATAGGCCAGCGCCTTGGCGAAATTCACACCCACCAGCAGCGAGCCCATCAGACCCGGCCCGATTGTCGCCGCTACCCCATCCAATCCCGGCGGCGGCACGCCCGCATCCGAGAACGCCTTCTGCGCCAGTTGCGAGATGCACCTGATGTGCTGGCGCGACGCGATCTCCGGCACCACACCGCCGAACGCCGCGTGAATCGGCACCTGCGACGCCACTTCCGACGACAGGATCCGCCGCCCGTCTTCAACGATGGCGACGCCTGTCTCGTCGCAGGAAGTTTCTATGCCCAATATGCGTGTCATTGTACTACCTGGGAAGCATGCACAAGACTTATACCATGTTTCTCCAGTTCCGGCAGCAGTCTCCCGAGCGCGTCAACCGTGCCCGGCCTGAAGTGGCCAATGCCGATGGCTGTCCCGTTTTCCAGGGCAAACTGCACCAGCCGATCAAACTGCTCCCGGATCTCCCCGTCATCCCCGTCGTTGTCCAGGAAAACTTTCCGCTCGCCCACTCCGACACCCGCCTGCCGCGCCGCCTGCGGAATCTTCGTCTCGTGGGTGGTCCTGCTGTCGATGAAAAAGAGCTTCCGTGTTTTCACCACATCGAAAAACCGCGCCAGGGCTTGTTCGTCGGTGCAGAAGATCGATCCCATGTGATTGTTGATGCCCACTGCCCCGGGCACCCGGTCGAGCGCCTCGACCAACAGCCGCGCCATCTCTTCCGGCGGAGTGGAGGTCGAGATCCAGCCGGGATCCTCCGGGCTTTCCATCGGGAGGTGCAGCATCACCTCGAAATGCGCTTCCCCTGCCCTGCGTGCGGTCTCGGCGGCGTCCGGCGCGCCCGGCAGAATCGACAACGTGAGCCGCGGATCCAGCTTCAACACGGCGTCCGTGACAGGCCCGCCGTAACCCCCGTCGTCCAGAATGATCGCCACACGCGGCGGCTGCCCCAGTGCCGGCGACTCCGTCTCGCAAAGTCCCGCCAGCGCCATCAGGTTGATCAACACCGAGTCGTCGTCTGCAATCGGCGGCGGCGGCGGCGGTGGCAAGTGAAGCCGAACCTCCGCAAACTTGCAGCCGCCCAACGACAAATCGAGTTGTCTCACCGTGCCGGAAGCTTCGCCCGCCGCCACACTAACCTGCCCACGCACCATCTCGCGATCCAGCACCGTCACCAGCCCTTCCGGCGCCGCGCCTTCCGCCTCAACGTCAAACGACGTGAAATACCACAATGCCTTCTCCGTCTCCACCAGTTGCGGCTCCGCCCGCCGGATCTGTTCAGGCTTAATCAGGTTGCTGCGAAACACTTCCTCGATCTGACCGGCCCGCTCGAGCGTTTCATCGCGCAGGTTGACCGGCCGCGTCTTGAGGTGCTGATTGACAACGATCGCCAGCAGGACCCCCGCCGCTGCGCAAACCGCCAGCCCCGCAACCACAATAACCCACGAATTCGGCAGCGGCTGTTTGGCCGGCCGAGTCGCTCCGTTGGAAGTCTCTTTAACCATCAGCAATCCACCCATTCGACGTGCTCGATATCGCAGCCCAAAAAACGTTTTCCCACCCGCGCGAAACTCTCGGGCGCGTCGCTCACCAGAAATTGGTATGACGGCGCGTTATGACCACCCGCCCCGGCCGCACCCAGCATGTCACGGGCAACGCCCGCCGTGGATTCGGCACTGTCAACCAGCGTTACGCCGTTTCCCATCGTTTCCGCGATCACCCCTTTGAGCAACGGGTAGTGCGTGCATCCCAAGACGAGCGTGTCAATCGATTGCTCCGCAAGCTGCCCCAGGTACTCCCGCGCAACCCGACGCGGCACGTCGCCCTCCGTCCAACCCTCCTCAGCCAAGGGCACAAACAATGGGCATGATTTCGAGAAAACCTGCACATCCGGCGCAAGCCGGTGTATCGCCCGCTCGTATTGGCCGCTCGATATCGTGCCGGCGGTTCCTATCACGCCGACGCGCTTGTTGCGCGTGCTCGTTACGGCCGACGCCGCACCCGGCTCAATTACACCCAGCACCGGGACATCCAGATCCTCGCGCAACGCATCCAGCGCGTACGCCGACGCCGTGTTACACGCAACCACCAGCATTTTCACGCCCCGCTCGATCAGCAGGTTCGCGCACGCCCGCGCATACCGGACTACCGTCCCCGCCGATTTGGTCCCATACGGCACCCGCGCCGTATCACCCAAATAAATGACCGATTCCCACGGAAGATATTCCACCAGCCGGCGAAACACCGTCAGGCCGCCCACGCCCGAATCGAATATGCCAATCGCCCCTTCCTGCGAACCCATGGTTACACCGGCCCCTGGGACGCCCATCCCGGTTCGGGCGTGAACGGCTCGCTGGTGTCCGCGTGAACGGGGAACGCTTCCCGCGCCGAACCTTCCATCAACAATCGGACTTTGGTGACGGCCGGTTCGCGCGAACCTTTTATGGCTCCCTGGGTAACTGTGTTGACAATCCCGTAAATCATGAGCGATTCAAACGAGGCGCTCGCCGTCTTCTTGAAATCGAGCGCCAAGTCAAGCGTAAAATCGATCACCAGTTCACCGTCCGGCATCAGGTAAAGGCCCCGGATACGCGTCTCCGGCGAGATGACCGGGTCGAGATCGCCTTGCGGCCCGCGGATCAACGCTTCAATCGCCCGCCGGCAGTTTTCCGTGGTGAATTCGGTGAATTCGATCGCCGCCTTTTCCGCTACCAGCCGGAGGTTCCGCTTGTCGGCGAAGTAAAGATCTACTTCTTTTGTCGAAGTCGCCTCAAACCGAGCTTCATCCTGGGCAGGCGCCGCGGCGGGCCCCTGCGCCTTGGGCATGACCGGCGCGTGCTCCTGCCGAAGCAGCACAAACACCAGCAACGCCGCTACAAACACCAGAACCACCGTCGCCAGGCCCCATGCCGCAAAAAAAATCCGCCGATATATCTCCGCACGCCGAGCCCGTCCCATCATGGCTGAATGGTCTCCATATACTTCTTGATACCCGCGGCGATTCCGCCCGCCAGCTTCGCCTGGTAATCTTCCGATGCCAGCAGCCGTTCTTCCTCGGGATTCGTCAACATCCCGACCTCGATCATCAGACCCGGCATCGCCGCTTCCTGCACCACGTGGCACCCTAGCTGGTAAATACCCCCGGAACGCTGCCCGGTTGCCGCCTCGATGCCCGACGCTACTGCCGCCGCAACTTCCCGGCTCCGTCCCGCGTACCGCGCGCCCGCAAATCCGCCGGCCGAGCCGCACACAAATACCCGGCAACCCTGCTGCCCCGCGCTCAATGCCGCTCCCGTATGAAGGCTGATCAAAAGGTCGCCTTTTTCCCCATTGGCCAGAAAAACCCGCTCCGCCCGCGGCACGGACCACGCCTTGTCCCGCGTCAGCACCGTTTTCAGCGGCGAACCCTGTTCAAGCGCCTGCTGCAGTTTCTCCGCCACAACAAACACGACCGCATCTTCGGTAACGCCCGTCAGGCCTTGGCATCCAACATCATTGCCGCCATGCCCAGGGTCGATTATGACCACCGCTACCGGCCTGTCCACCGGCCGATCCGGGGCCGCTGGCGCCTCCCGCTTCGGCGCCTTCCCCATCAGACCCGCGCCGGGTTCACTATCAGCCGGCTCAGCCGCGCTCGGCGCACCATCCGGCGGTGCAGTCACCTCAGTGCCAGCCGCCGTTGCACCATCAGCCGGCGCCGGCAACGTCTCCACCGCCACCTGTTTCACCAGCGGCTCAAGGCTTTCGACCGGCGCCTCATCGGGTTGCTCGGCCGTGGCCAGCGGTTCAAGCGCCTGTGGCTCAGGTTCAACCGGCTGCACCGGCCTCACGGGCGGCGGCGCCGAGGTCGTAGCCGTAGCCGCGCCCTGCTGTTTTGCCGCCAGCCGGAACGCTTTCTCAAAAAACACCGCTACATCGCTGGCCGCTATCAAAACGTCATTGCCTGACTGAACCACCGGTGCGCCAAGAACAAATATCCCAAGCGACGCGCTGACTTGCGTGTGATTCGGTCGAAGCCACGCGCTCTTCTCCGCCAGATCGATCTGCGCCCGGTCCGGCGTCATCTTGTACCCGCCACCCACCTGGCTTACCAGCCCACCAAGCGGAACGTACAGCACTCCATTCCGATCCACCGGCTCGACACGGGCCGTCTTGACACCCTCACGCATGCTCACCGAAAAACTGATCGGCCCCGCTTGACCCCACGCACCCGCTCCCACAGCCGCAAACACCGACAACAAAAAAAACCGGCAAACGGATCCTGAAACTGAACGCATGGGACTCACAACACCGCGACTGGCGGTTCCTTTTCAGTAGGTAAAGGTCATTTCTTTAAGTTGATTATTCGCTGCTTGACAAAAACGCTCTCGGAGAAATCATGCGCCGGTCTCCAAGAGCCCCAGAGGGTCCAAACCAGCGCCCCCATCAGAAACGCAAGAAGTGCTGCCAGTATTGCCAGCCCAATCCTGTCTCGTCGGGCCATAGCGTTTGCTCCTGGGACCTCTCCACGGGACCAAGGCCCCTGTGTTCAACGTCGCTTGTCTTCGGAACCCTTTCGCGACTTCAAATAATCGCCAATCTGTATCTGCTTTTTCTCTTTAAGCTTGATCTGACTCTGGGCCACCGCCACCTCGATGTTCAGCTTGTCCAGGCACGCCTTGCAAAGTCTCTTGCTAAGACTGATGGCGGGGGCCCCGCAACGCCCGCACTTCACCTCCGCCATGTTCACGTTCGCTATCAGCCCTTCGGCCAGCATCCGCATCACGCACGCTACCGTCACCTCCGCTTCCGCCGCCGCGGCCTCCGCGTTCAGTTGAGGCGACCGATCAAGGACCGCACGGATCTTCTCATAATCCGCATCCTCGGCCGGCTGGCATTTTGGGCAAACAAGGGCTACCCCTTTATCGAACAGTTTCTTACATCTCGGACAACTTACCAGCGCCATGGCCTGTCTCCTTGCTGGGTTCACTCCAGTGCGTCTGTATCGAATCAACGTCTATGTCCAGATTTCCAACCACGTTCGCCTTCAGCACAAGGCCCTCTTCCGAAACATTGATTCCAGCCACCAGCGACCGTATCGGGAGCCCGTCCTGGTCGCGCAACGCCGCCGGCCGGGCCGGGTAGGTTATCCGAACCCATGTCCGGTCTTTGGCCGGCCTCTCCAAGTCATCCCGGCCGCCGTCCATCCCCACCGCCTCCACGACCGCCCCCGCCGCAAACACGTATTGGTCTTCCACCCCTTCTTCCCGCAGTTGGTTGCCTTCCTCAGATTGCTCCCGCGACCTCGCCTCAAGCGCTTCCACGGCCTCGGCGAGCTCCTCCGGGCCAGCCGAATTCGAGCGCAGCCGGCCAAGCCGGTCCTGCATCCAGCACGTTAGCCGAACAATATCATCCAACCGGCCCTGCTGGTACGCCGCCACATATTCCATCGCCACCGGGTCAGCCAGCGGCGCCGCCGCCAGCGGCGCAGCCGTAGCTACCCCTCCCGTATCCCCCACACCTGCCGACGCTGAACCCCCCTCAATCGATTCCGCGCCGCCCCCCGATTCTCCCGCCGCCAGCACCACCTCCCCTTCCGGTCGCGGCTGCACAAGAGGGCCGGCCAGCCAGTAATAACACGCTCCCGCAAGCAGCGCCACAATCGCCGGCGCCAGCCAGTTCGGCCTCTTCTTGACGTCTGTCTCACCCACACCGCAATCCTATCAGAACCCGCCATATCCGTCAAAGCATAAGCGAAAAACAGGGACTGAGGAGATGGTGAAAAACCCGCTGCAGCCACCGAGTAGTTTCTTAACTAGAAAGAAGAGTTGAGCGAAAAACAGGGACTGACTACGCCTCCGGCAGTTTGGAGGCGCATTTTCGGCCGTTTGAAAATCGTGTCTGTCCCTGCTTTGCGCGGGCCTGCAACCTACCACCCAGCTTTTTCACCAACTCCACAGACTCGCTTTTTTCGGCAGTTTGAAAAAATCGTGTCTGTCCCGAATGGCACTGATTTAAGATATCCCGCACTTGCGCACCTCGTTTTAGCCTGCTTTACCAGGCTCCCCTTTGCACCCGTCTTTAGACGGGGTGGTCATGGCTTAACCCTTTGTCCACAGCGCGCTTTAGCGTGACTTCAAAACTGCTTTAGCAGCACGTTCTAACTTTGAGGAGAATGCTGTTAAGTTGCTTAAGTCAGTGCCATTCGTGACTGTCCCTGCTTTGCGCGCCCACCGTCGCGACGCCCCCCCGGCAGTTGTGGGGGGTGTCCCGCTTCTTATTGCTACTACAGGCTCAATTCACATTCACCGCGATTTTCCGCGGCTTCGCCTTCTCCGCCTTTGGCAGCAGGATCGTCAGGACGCCATACTTCATTTCGGCCTTGATCTTGTCCTGGTCCACATGTTCGCTGAGTTGGAACTGCCGGAAATAGTTCACCAGGTCGAACTCCCGGTAAATCAGGTTTCCGGGTGTGTTGTGCCGGCCTTTCCCGGCGATCGTCAGCACGTCGTTCTCGACCCGCACCTCGACGTCGTCTTTTTGCACGCCGGGCAGGTCAACCACCACCGCCAGCCCGTCCTCCACGTCGAATATGTCCACCGGCGGGACGAGCGTCCGCGCCTCTTCGCGTGTCTGCGGAACCGTTTCTTCCCGTTTCTGTGGCACCGTTGACTCTTTCATCTCTATAACCTCCTACGCGCGCACACGCGCGCGGCTTGGCCTGGTTTTTTCTTACGCAACTTTCACGGCAATCTGCTTGGGTTTTGCGGCCTCGGCTTTCGCCAGTTTGATGACCAGCAACCCGTTCGCGTAATCCGCCGTCACCTTGTCCCCGTCGACCTCGACCGGCAGTGTGATCGTCCGGATGAACTTGCCCGCCTGACGCTCGTTCCGGTGATACGCCTCGGGTTTCACATCCATTTTGATCGCCTGTTTCTCGCCGGCGATCCGCACCGTGTCCCGCACAATACCGATCTCGAGCGATTTCGGGTCCACGCCCGGCGCAAGCGCCTCGATATACACGTGGTCCTTGTCCTCGCTGAGGTTGATGTACGGGTACGAACGCGCAAACTGTTCCGCCAACACCGGGCCACACAGCAGCGGGCTCACACGACCTCCGCCGAAACTGTCAAACGCACGCTCCACCTCGCGGCGAAGCGCTTCCATCTCTCTCCACGGATTCCACGTCAGGAATGTCATCGATCTTTCCTCCTTTAGCACCGTAATACGCCGGTTAGAACCGGTTAGCCGGTGGATCCTTTTTTCTACCGCCAGTGAATTTGCAAAGCCCATGCCAATCCGCCCAAACCTCGACATACCCTCGTTACGCGCCGTTCTTGGCCTTTCCACCCGCCCTTAACGCCCTCCGGCCCGGTTGCTCCCGCCCCGCTCCGTTTCAGTCCCGAACAACCGGTGTTTCAAAACAAAGCTGGGGAATGACCGCCAAGCCCGCGTCCTTTACTCCAATAGGCGCGCAGTTCCTCGGCGTTTGTTCGCCCTTTTGTAAGTTGGCCCAGGTTGGCATGTTAGTTGCTCCTCCCCTCCATGAGGAATACAAGTTCAAATTGAACCGCGCCTCCGGCGCGCCACCTGCCGCGCCCACCGCGCGTCGCGCTTCTTAGCGCGCTTAAGGAGAGTCTCAAATGGCACGCTCTATCGGAATCGACCTCGGCACAACCAACTCGTGCGTTGCCGTTATGGAAGGCGGCCAGCCTACCGTTATCCCCAACTCCGAAGGCAGCCGCATCACGCCTTCCGTGGTGGCATTCACCAAAGACGGGGAGAGGCTTGTGGGCGCACCGGCCAAGCGACAGGCAATCACCAACCCTACCAACACCGTCAGCTCCATCAAACGCTTCATGGGAAGGCGCTACGACGAGGTCGCTCACGAAATCCAGCTCGTGCCGTATCGCGTCACCCGCGCACCTAACGGAGACTCACAGGTCGAGGTCCAGGGAAAGGCGCACCGGCCTCCCGAAATCTCCGCCATGATCCTACGCAAAATGAAGGAAACCGCCGAATCGTATCTCGGCGAAACCATCACCCGGGCCGTCATCACCGTACCCGCCTATTTCAACGACTCCCAGCGGCAAGCCACAAAGGACGCCGGAAAAATCGCCGGGCTCGAAGTCCAGCGTATCATCAACGAACCCACCGCCGCCGCGCTTGCCTACGGGCTTGACAAAAAGGTCAACGAGAAAGTGGCCGTGTTCGACCTCGGCGGCGGGACGTTCGACATCTCGATCCTCGCCATTGGCCACGACACGTTCGAAGTCCTCAGCACCAATGGCGACACCCACCTCGGCGGCGACGATTTCGACCAGCGCGTCATCGACTGGCTCGCCGAGGAGTTCAAAAAGGATCAGGGTGTCGACCTGCGCAAGGACCCCATGGCACTACAGCGGCTTAAAGAGGCCGCCGAGAAAGCCAAAATCGAACTGTCCTCCGCCATGCAGACCGACGTCAACCTGCCCTTCATCACCGCCGACGCGTCCGGGCCCAAACACCTGAACTACCGCCTCACCCGCGCAAAACTCGAGCAGCTTTGCGAAGACCTGCTCGAACGAACCAAGGAACCCTGCCGCCAGGCTCTCAAAGACGCCAACCTCTCCGCCAACGACATCAACGAGGTCATCCTGGTCGGCGGCATGACGCGCATGCCCATCGTCGGCGAGATCGTCAAAAACCTGTTCGGGAAAGAGCCGCACCGCGGCGTCAACCCCGACGAGGTCGTCGCCGTCGGCGCCGCCATACAGGCCGGCGTCCTCACCGGCGAAGTCAAGGACGTCCTGCTTCTGGACATCACGCCGCTCTCGCTGGGCATCGAAACGCTCGGCGGCATATTCACCAAGCTGATCGAGCGCAACACCACCATCCCCGTCAGCAAACGCCAGATTTTCTCGACCGCCACCGACAGCCAGACCGCCGTCACCATCCACGTCCTTCAGGGCGAGCGCGAGTTCGCAAAGGACAACCGAAGCCTCGGCCAGTTCAACCTCGAAGGCCTTATGCCGGCCCCGCGCGGCATTCCCCAAATCGAGGTTGCGTTCGATATCGACGCCAACGGCATCGTCCACGTCTCCGCGAAAGACCTCGCCACCAACCGCGAACAAAAAATCCGTATCGAGGCCTCGAGCGGGTTGAACGAGTCCGAAATCGACCGCATGGTCAAAGACGCTCAGGCCCACTCCCAGGAAGACGAGCAGCGAAAACGGGCCGTCGAAATGCACAACAACGCCGACGCGCTCCTCTACACCACCGAACGCACCCTGCGCGAGCACGGCGATAAGATCAGCCCCCAGGACCGCGCTTCCGTCGAGGCCGCGCTCGACCGGTTGCGCGATGCGCTCAAAGGCGACGACACCGCCGCCATCGAAACCGCCATGAGCCAGGTCACCGCCGAAACCCATAAACTCGCCGAGGCCATGTACGCCGCCGCCGGAGCCCACGCGGGCGCCGCGGGCCGCGAAGAACCTCAGGGCGGACCCGGCCCCGGCGGAACCGTCGACGCCGATTTTACCGTCGAAGACGAAAACAAGTAGCTCTCCGGGAATGGTGAGCGCGCATGCCGGCTGCCGTCAAAAACTTCTACCAGATCCTCGGGGTGTCGCAGAAAGCGACCCCCGAAGAGATGCGCTCCGCATACCTCAAGCTCGCCCACAAGTACCACCCCGATAAAACCGGCGGCGACAAGGCCGCCGAGGAAAAACTCAAGGCCATCAACGAGGCCTACGATACCCTCAAAAACCCCGAGAAGCGCAAGCAATACGACCAGGAGCTTCAAGGGCCGCGCCAATTCCGGTTCGAACGCGGGTTTGAAGGGGCCGGCGGGTTTCAAACGGGCGCCGGCGGGTTCCGCCCCGAAGATCTGGCAGGCGCCGGTTTTGGCGGCTTCGAGGGCCTGTTTGGCTCGATATTTGGTGGCCTCGGCGGCCGCACCCGCCGCGCCGGACCTCAACCCGGAAATGATGTGGAGGTCGGGCTGACCGTTTCGTTGCGGGAAGCCGCGCTCGGCGGTTCAAAACGCATCCGCGTACCACGGCGCGACAACTGCAAAACATGCGCAGGCGCCGGCGCAGCTCCCGGAACCCGACCGCAGACCTGCCCAACGTGCCGCGGCAGCGGGATGGTGCAGCGGTCGCAAGGCGCCGCGTTCAGCATTGGCCAGCCTTGTCCCCAGTGCGGCGGCACCGGCTCGATCATCTCCAACCCATGCCCAACCTGCCGCGGTACAGGCTCTGTTCAAACCGACCGCGACCTGACCGTCACCATCCCCGCCGGCATCGAGTCGGGCGCCCGGCTCCGTCTCGCCGGCGAGGGGGAACCCGGCGAGCAAGGCGGGCCCCGCGGCGACCTCTACGTCCAAATCAACGTCGCATCCGACGAGTTCTTCACCCGCGACGGCAGCGACATCAAATGCGAAGCAACCGTCCCCTTTTCCATCGCCGTCCTCGGCGGCGCCGTCACCGTCCCCACACTCACCGCCACCGCCCAGCTCAAAATCCCCCCCGGCACTCAAACCGGCGCAATCCTCCGCATGCGCGGCCTCGGCGCCGCCCGCATGCACGGCAAAGGCCGGGGAAACCAACTCGTCCAAGTCAAGGTCGAAGTCCCCACCCGCCTGTCCGAAGCCGACCGCGAAGTGGTGAAGCGGATGAGCTACGAAACCAACCCCGCGCACTACCCCCAATACCAGCAATACCTCCAACGCCTCCGCCGCCGGTAACGTATGCCTGGGACAAATTGAAAGAATTAGGGGCAGACCACGAATATCTTGGTCCTAATCTGTCCCTGAATTTCCTTGAACTTCCTGACTGTCCAAATCGCGCAGGAGTTTCTGTGTTTTCGGCCGCAGGGGCGGGATCTCTTCTTTTACGACCGTCCACACAATAGCCAAGTCTACTCCAAAATACTGGTGTATGAGCTTGTCCCGCATACCAGCCATCCGCTTCCAGGGAACGTCAGGTGCAAGGCGCCGGACGCTCTCCGGCACTTGTTTGGCGGCCTCTCCAAGCTCTTCCAGGCATCGTACAATGGCTTTTGAAGTCTTTCGGTCTTGCAGGAACCTCTCCAGCGACATATGCTTGGTAAACTCAGAAGCCTCGTCTATGGAAGTCAGAACATCCTGCAAGTAGTCGCGGGAATCGCGGGTCATAACATAGCGACCTCTTTGAGGATGTGTTGGCCGATGCGGGGTTTCAGGGCGGCTTTGGTGACGAGGTCGACGGGAGCGCCAAGCCAGTGGGCGAGTTTTTCTTCGAGTTCGAGGAATCTAAAAAAGCCTATCGGTTTGTCGAATTCAACGAGGATGTCGATTCGCTACCGGGGGTGGCTTCTCCGCGAACGTAAGAGCCGAAAATGCCGATGGCGGCGACACCGTAGTCGCAGGCCATTTCGTTGCGGTGTTCTCGGAGGATGTCTTTAAGCTGTTCGAGTGTTGGCTGCACGGTTTTTCACCTCGGGCTGTATCTGCTCAAGTTTAGCACAGGAGGCGATGGGGACGGCAATTCGGGCGGGGACGGAACAGGGGAGAAAAAGTGAACATTGTGGACGTAGTGGACGCTCGTCTCGCGGGATAGAGAAAGAAGGGACGCGTTCCTGCCTGCTCACGCTGTTTTGGCTTCAGGGTCCTGGAACGCGGGCACCCCTCGTTTTTGAAAGTACTTTCTTGAAAATAACGTCATAATAAGGGCGATCAGGAGAGGCACTCCCACAATCACGGCAAAATGCCAGCCGACCAGGCTTGTCCTTTGGAGCTTTTCAGCTTCGTATTGTGGAATGTTCATGCTGTTGAGGAGATCGGAATACGCTAGGCGCGGGAAAGTGAGAATCGCGGACGACAGGAGACCCGCAGTGGAGGCCAGGGCGCCGCGCCATGCCCATGCTTTCTGATGAAACAGGCCCCACCCCAGCCCGAGCAAGCAAACCATAAGCGTGTTGAGAACGACCTCACCGGCCAGGCCCGACAACAAGATCCCGAACAAAGGGAAGACACCGTTGAGCAGGATCGGAAACACGCAGGCGATTCCCGACACGGCGAAAAGGAAACTAAGGGCTATAACGGGCACGGGAATCCGGTCCGTCCAGTACGTAGCGGCGTCTCTTGACTGGAATATCAGCGCAACAGTCTGACTCTGATAGAACCGAATGAGCACGAGCGGCGCCACAGGCCACGCCAGCAGGCAGAATGCCGCCACGAAAACGTGCTCGGGATGCAACAGCGGCAACCCGTCGAAAAACACGGCAAAGATCGGCGGAAGCGCGAAAAAGCAGCCCCAGACCAGCCAGACGTGCAACAGGGCGAGGGAAACCGGACGTGCCCACGACCGGGTTTTCAAATGTCCCCAGCCGAGAGGGATGAGGACACCCGCGGCCAGGTACAATCCGATGATCAGACAGGTTATGGCGGCAAACCGGAACGAGCCAAACAGTCTTGCGGGTTCACTCTCAGGCCCGAGCCACAACAGGTATTGCAGCAAGAGGGGGCCGCCGTAGAGAGCAACTACGCCAGCCGCCAGCAATACGACCCCGATAATCAAGACAATAGCGGCGGTACTTGTTTTGTTCATTCTATTTTTTCCAGCCTGATGACGATGGGAATGTCGTTGTCGTCGTCGTCGTACTTGTATGAGTTGGCGTCGTCCAGGTGGAGCAGCCACTTGTCGGGGGCGATCTGTTCGAGAATTGACCCGTCGTCCAATCCCAGCTTTCCATCGGCGTCCTGGAATGCGACTCTTGCGGCTTCGCTGTCCTCACGGGTCGATACCCAGAAATCCTCGCCAAAAGTCGTCTTCATGCAGAACGGGATGACGTCGCCCTTTTTGAATTCGCCGACTTTGATTTCCTCGGACGGCTCCGGGCTGTTCGGCAGGTTGCGGAATATAATCTTGCACTGTTCTCTAGACGTTCCGATCCCCAATTCGGTCATGCCGCCGGCTTCGCCTTGCACGGGAGTCAGATAGACGGCCGCATCGTATGGCATGGTAAACCCGCGCGGGGACCAGCAGCCCCGGATCCGGTCGGCTTCGGCCACGGGGACGCGCTGCACCTCGCCGGGCGTGCTTGGCGGCTGTGGCACGGTCCGCTCGACCAGGCCGGGAAGGGTATCAGGCGTTTGCCAATCGAGCAGTTCGATCTCGTAGGGTTCGCGGTGGCGCAGGACGCGCAGAATTGTGCCGTCCGTCAGCAGCCACACATCCGTGACAAGTCCCGCCCGTTTTTTGAACCAGGTGTCGGCGCTGGTGAGTTGCTCGAGGATCACGTGGGTCGCTTTGAATCGCCCACAGGGCACTGTCACCTCTTCAAACCCGGCATTGGTGATTTTCATCTTGTAGAACCCGAACGCGTCGCCGGTATTGTCCCAGTCATAGGCGTCGAACTCCTGTGAGGTCCCGCCGGCGACCGTGATCATCCGTTCGAGTATCTGCATCGCGACGTACGGGTCGGGGCGGCTGTTGGGATCAAACATCGCCCCCAGCGGCGCCTCGAACTCTTTCCTGTCCCAGTCTTCCCTCACACCGCGCCGCGTCACAAAAACCTTGCCCGGCTCAAATTCCATCACCAACTGATAGCCCGGGCCGCCGCCCTCAGCCTCTGCATGTACCTCGTATCTCGTGAATCCCTGCTGAGGCCCGCCCGCCGCTAGGTACTGGTGCTTCATGAATGGCAACACGCAAACAGCCGTCACCGTGCTGCCGTCTTCCACCGTCTTCACCCATCGGTGCTCGGGAATGTCGATGGTTTGGCCACGGCTCTTGTGCCTGTACAGCGCGTTCAGCCTCACCTCCCCCGGCGCCTCTTCAAAAACCGGCGGCGCAGGTACCGCCAGCACCTGCTTCAACTCTTCGGCCGTCGGGCCGCTTACTTGCGGGGGCGCAACGGGTGTTGCCGGCACCGGCGACGGCGGGCCAAGCCGCTCGGGAAGTTCCGGCGGGACGGTTATGCCAGCCAACTGGAGCTCGTACGGCTCGCGGTGGCGCAGGATCCGGACGATCGCGTTGTCGCTGAGCATCCAGAAATCCGTCACATGCCCTTCCCGCTTCTTAAACCACGTGTTGGCGCTCGACAACTGCCGCACCACGATGTGCGCCGCCTCAAACTTGCCCGCCGGCACGTCAACGCTTTCCAGACCCGCGTTCGTCACGCTGATCCTGTAAAACCCGAACGCGTTGCCCGTGTTGTCCCAGTCGTAAACGTTAAACTCCTGCGTCTGACCCTGCGCTATCGGCGGCAAAATCCTGGCGTACACCTGCGCCGCACAATAACTATCCGGCCTCGCGTTCGGATCGAAGAACGCGTCCTCCGGCACGGCGAACTCCTTCCGTACCCAGTCTTCCCGGACCCCGTTGCGCGTCACGAACACCTTGCCCGGCTCAAACTCCATGATGATCTCGTACCCGCCCCCGTCAATCTCGTAATAGCTGAGCCCCCTGTCCCGCGCGCCCGCTACAATCTCCTTGCTCCGCGTAAACCCCAGTTCCGCTACCGCCACGATCGAACCGTCTTCCCGACGTTTCACAACCTGGTGGTCCTCACCGCGCTCGCCGTGACGGTACCTCCCGTCGAACATCACCGTGCCCGCCGTGTCCGTCCCCGTGCTGCCGCCGGCTCCAGGCGTTTCTACAGCCGCTTGTTGCACTTCGGCCGCCGCCTGGTCCGCCGCGCCCGGAGCATACAGCGCCGCTATTTCGTCAACCGAAAGCGCACGCCCGTAAATGCGCACCTCGTCGATGTCCCCGGCGAAATACTGCCGCGGCGTCTCGCCCGCGCCGATGTTCAGTTGGATGTCCGCCGCACGGATCTCGCCCGCGCACGGTTTCTCCTGGACAAGCCCCCCGTTCACGTAAAGCCTCAGCCGCTCCGCCTCGGCATCATAGACGCCCGCCAGCGAACTCCACTCGTTCACCGCCACCGCCGTCCCCATCAGGCTTTCCGCCAACGTCGACAGGCCGAATACGGCCTTCCCCTCCGCAATCCCCAGCGTGTACTGGTCGTCTTCCTGCATCGCAGGGCCCCACTTCCAAACCACCGCGCTCGTCTTGCCCGATTCCTCCCGCCGCACCCACGCCCCAACGCTCAGGCTCGTCTTGCCGTGAATGTTCAACGTGGCCGAATTGGGAACTACAATGCTCTGGTTCTTCCCATTGAAATGATAGGCGGCGTTCGGCTTCCCGTTTCGATCCGCCGTCAGCGTCGCACCAAGCACCGTCCCTTCGTTCCCGTTCCCACTGCGATCTTTCGCATCCCCGTTAAACGGATACCACGCCGCCAAACCCTCACCCAGTGTCGACACCGCAGGTGGCCCCGACACCGCAAGTGGCGCCGCCACCATCCGGATCCCCGGCGCAACGCAAAGCGCCAGCAACACCAAGCCCGTCACCGACGCAGCCGACAGGCCCGGACGCCGTTTGATCGACAAGTCCATGATGCGCCGCAAGCGGCGTCCAAGCGGGTGAAACTGATCCGCAAAACCAAGCGCCGCGCGTGCCAGGCCCGGACGGCGCACCGTCGCCGCCGCGCGAAGAAGGCTCTCGCAATACGATTCGTCGTCGGAAATCCCCGATTCCAGAAGCCGATCATCGCAGCAGTCCTCCCGGGTGCTCCGCAACGACCTCAGCACCAGCCAGAACACCGGGTGAAACCACCACAGTACCAGCAGGATGTTCTCGGCCATGATGAACCACGTGTCCTTCCGCCGGTGATGAGCGAGTTCGTGCGCCAGAATCGAATCGATCTGACCGCCGTTCAGACTCTCGAGCAGCGCTTCAGGCATCAACACGCGCCTGCGCAAAATCCCCAGCGCCACCGGGCTTGCGTCCCCCGGCGTTACCAGCAATTCCACGGCCCCGCGAATCCCGAGCCGCGTCCTCAACTGATCAAAACGCCCCCGCAACGGGCCCGCTTCCACCAACCTGCAACTGCGCGTTACCCGCCAGAGCCGGAAGAAACTGTACACCAACAAACACAGCACCACCGCCGCGCCCACACCATGCGCCAGCAACAACCACGACCGCCACGACAGTGACGGCAGTTCACCCGAATTGCCCGAAGGCGGAGACACCGCCGCAACCGCCGCCGTTGAACCCACCGCTCGAAGCTGGGACGTTTCAAGTTGCGCCCCGGCCACCGGGAGATCGGTTTGAGGTGGTGATGTCTCCTGCAGTTGGCGCTGCGGTACGCTCTGTTCCGGCGCAGAGATTCTCGTTAGCGGGACTGCCGCCGGCGCCGACGCGGTTTGTGTCTCCCCCAGCGGTGTCACCGGCGCCACGGTCTCCCACGCCGCCGTCTCCTGCACCGGCGCTAAGACCACACCCGTGCGCTCGGCCGCGATCCAACCCGGAACGCTGACCGAAACCCCTATCACGGGCGGCACCGCAAATTTCACCAGCGCCACCACCAGCAAACCATATCGCAACGGCGACGGCATCCGCCGCAGCCCCCACACCACACCCACCACCACCAGCCCCACCAACGCCGACTGCCAGCTCGAATGAAACACCCACGACCACCAGCTCGCGCTTACCGCGTTCAAGATGCTCATGGCTTGTCCTTTCGGCTCCCGCGCGGCGGCCCGCATGGCGACCGCTTGGATCGCAGCTCGTTCAGAAGCCCCTCGAGCGCCGCCAACTCCTCGTCCGTCGGCGCCGACGTCTCAAACAGGCTCGCCACCATCGCCACGCCCGACCCCCCAAACACCCGCTGTCGCAAATCACGCATGATCTTCCGGAACATCGGTTCCGGACCCCGCGTCGGCCGGTAAATAAACGCTTTTCCCACCTCCCCCTTCCGTTTCGCCACAAGACCTTTCGCCTCGAGCCGTTTCAGCAGCGTCGCCATCGCCCCATGCGTCATCGGCCGGTATTTGTTCATCGCCTCGCGAACCTCCCGCGCAGACGCCTCCTCCTTCTGCCAAAGACACGCCAATACCTCCAACTCCGCATCCGGAAGTTCCCGTCCTCGACTGTCCTTTTCCTTTCCCACGGCCCATCCTCCTGAAAAGTATCAAACCAGGCTCCCCAGTATATACGCCCGTATCTTTTCTGTCAAGAAAAAAATACAATCGTATTTCTTGTTCCCTCGGGGCCGCCGTATGCTAAAATTTCTCCGGACGCACGATCTGTGAAACATTGTGCGCCGAAGGGAATACGCATGACACAGGATCAGATTACGGAAGCAGCCGTACGCGCGCTGCTCGACGCCGCCCCGAAGGGTTCCCGTGTCATCTTGTTTGGCTCCCGCGCCCGAGGCACGGCCCGGCCGGACAGCGACTTGGACTTCCTCGTCATCGAACCCGAAGTGGAAGACCGGTTTGGTGAGATTTTCCGGCTCCGGCAAGCCGTCGAGGAGGTTCTTGGAGATACCGTGCAACCGGTGGATCTTGTCGTGACGGACCAAGAGCGATTCGAAAAGTCCCGCAATACGCCTAACACGCTCGCCTTCGAGGCAGCCACAACAGGGCGCATGTATGGATGACGCCTTTGAGCGCGCGAATAGCCTGTTGACCAAGGCGCGACAGGATCTTACTGCTGCACAATGTCTGGCCAGAGAGCCGGCTGTGTCTCAATGGACCATCGGGTTTCACGCGCAGCAGGCTGTAGAAAAGTCCCTCAAGGCCGTTCTCATGTGGCATGCGGTGCGCTACCCATTCACACACGATATCGCTGCGCTCTTAAAACTGTTTCGTTTGGCGGGCCTGCTATTGCCGCCGGATGCTGATAACCTGCCTATCTAACGCCGTTTGCCGCCTTGTTGAGGTATGAAGACGAGAACTGGGGGTTGCCGCCGTCAGCAGATGTGTCCTTACTTCTCTCGTCGGCAGAAGAGACAGTTGCCTGGGCGTCATCAGCAATAAAGGGATAACTTTTCCCTGATTGGTTTACATCCTGTTAATCCCGTTATCCTGTCCAAACCTAATCCCCAAACGCACGTCCGTTCCGCCGCGCCTCGTACGCCTTGCTCGTGCATAAAACCTGCACCGTCCTCGGCATCATCCGCGTCACAACTTCCCCGCCCGAAACCGTGACGGCCTTCTCCCCGTACAACTCATGCAACGTCCGGCCTTCCAGTCCCCCCAGCCCCACAACCACCACCCCCATGTGCGCCTCATCGTCTTCATTCACCAAAATGATCACCCACTCTTCCCCATTCTTCCGCGCAGCGCACGCCACGCGTTTCCCGCCGCCGTCCTCCGGCATCTCAACCAGTCCCACACCCACGCCCGGCACATCCCCCGCCCTCAAAAACGGCTGTAGCGCCGCCAACTCCGCCGTCAGCGCGTACAGGCTCTGCCGGAACTCGACCGATTTGGCAAACCTCCCGCCCCAATACAAAATACCACGCGCACCGTGCGCGATCGCGTCGTACGCCATCAGCCGCGACTCACCAAACGTCGGATACGCCGTCTCCTTCGCCCCGTAATACTCGCCCAACTCGTCCCACGAAAACGCCTGTAGCACCATCCACACCGGTTTCCCGCGCCCGGCTTCCTTCCACCGCTCGACGCTCGACCCGATCCGCGCCGGGTTGCTCTTTTCTGCCTTCACGGGATAAATGTCGCACCCCGTAATATCCACAAACTCCAGGTACTGCCGCACATACCCCACGTCGCTTTTCTCCGCCTCGTTGACCCATACCGGGTGCGCACCGCCGTCCATCTCACGCAACATCCCAACCGCCGCACGCATGTTCGGCATAACCTCCGCCGCACGCTGTTCCGCATACGCCACCGCCTCCCGCGTCTGTTTCCACCACGCCCCCGACTCTTTGTGCACGCCCAGCGTCCTGTACAACCCGCTGAACGCCGTAAAATTCCACACCACCTCGTCCGGACCTTCCCACACCGCCAGCGCCGGATGCCCCGCAAGTTTCTCCACCTCCTCACGCAACCCCTCCGTCGCCCCCTTGTCCAGCGGCAGCGGAACCACCCCCTGCATCCCCGCCGCACCCGCTCGATCAAGCTCCTCGAGGCTGTGACAACGCACCAGGTTCACGCCCGCCCCCGCCATCTCGCGCAACCCCGCTTCGTCCTGCGGCACGTCATAAAAGCCTATCGGAAACAGCCGCTCCCCGCCACGCCGCAGATATCCGTCAAATCCTTCCCCCGCCGCTAACCCGCCCATCTGCAACAGAACCACCACACATAAAAACCGCCCCATCCTGTTCATCCTCCATCCGTCCGATCCGTCCGATCCCATCCGCGCCAATCAAGTGCCCGATCGACTCCGCCAGTATAGGTTTTGCGGCAAACCGGCTCAACCGCGACCAACCATTGATCGAAAAACCGCCGCGCGATATCCTGTCCTCCCTATTCGGCATCAACCGAGAAAGGATCTGTCATGAAAACCTTCCAGGCGTGCGTGGCCGGGCTTGTCTTCTTTTTTTCGATGGCCGGCATGGCGGGGTCGCGCACCGTCTGGCTGGACCAACTCGACCTCGCCCAGATCCGCCAGGGATGGGGAAAACCCGTGGCAAATCATTCCGTTGTCAGCATGCCGCTGCGCCTGAATGGGACCACCTACGAGCGCGGCGTCGGCTCACATGCGCCCGGCGGGTTCCACGTCATGCTCGACGGCAACGCCGAGAGGTTCCAGGCCGTCGTCGGCATCGACGATGAAACCATCGGCAGGGGAAGCGCCACCGTCAAAATCTACACCGACAAAGGCGGGCTTGTGTTTGACAGCGGCGTCCTGAAACCCAACCAGGCTCCGCAACAAATTGATGTCGACATCCGGGGCGTCAACCGCCTCGTCGTTATCGTCGGCTCCGCGGACAACGCCAATGCCTATGATCACCTTGACTGGGCCGATGCGCGTTTCATCGTCGCGGGGGCCGACCCGCAACTCGTCTCCGCCCCGCCCGAAGAGAAGGTCATCCTTACGCCCAAGCCGGCCAGGACGCCGCGCATCAACGGGCCGCGCGTGTATGGCGTGCGGCCGGGTTCGCCATTCCTCTACCGCATCCCCGCAACCGGCGAGCGGCCGATGCAGTTTGCCGTCAACGGCCTCCCGGAAGGACTCAAACTGGATCCCAACACCGGCATCATCTCCGGCGCGATCTCCGACCGCACCCCCAAAACATACGAAACCACCCTGATGGCCCAAAACGCCCACGGGAAGGCTGAGCGCCCGTTCCGCATCGTCGTCGGCGAGACCCTCGCACTCACGCCCCCCATGGGCTGGAACCACTGGTACGCCCATTACAATAATGTCACCGATAAAATGATGCGCCAAACCGCCGACATCATGATATCGAGCGGCATGGCCGACGTCGGCTACGCCTACGTCAACATCGACGATTGCTGGATGAACACCCCAAAACATGCCGACCCGCTACGCGTCGGGCCGTTCCGCGACCAAAACGGTGAGATCCTCCCCAACAAGCATTTCCCCGATATGAACGCCCTCACCGACTACATCCACGCCAAAGGACTCAAAGCCGGCCTTTACACTTCACCCGGGCCGACCACCTGTGCAGGGTTCGCCGGCTCTTACCAACACGAAGAACAGGACGCAAAAACGTTCGCACGATGGGGGTTTGATTTCCTGAAGTACGACTGGTGCTCGTACGGCCAGATAGCCAAAGACGACAGCCTCGACGAGCTTAAGAAACCCTACATCCTGATGGGCGGCATCCTCGAGCGGCTTGACCGCGACATCGTGCTCAACCTCTGCCAGTACGGCATGGGCGACGTCTGGAAGTGGGGGAGCGAAGTCGGCGGCCACTGCTGGCGAACCGCCGGCGACCTCGGGTTCGAACTCTCCCAGTACCACGACGTCGCATCCCGCAACGCCGAACATTGGCCGTACGCACATCCCGGCGCATGGAACGACCCCGACTACCTCCTCATCGGTGCCGTCGGTGACGCCTCAACCCTCTCAAAACCCATCCCATGCCCGCTCACGCCCAACGAGCAGTACGCTTACATGTCCCTCTGGTGCCTCATGGCCGCCCCGCTGTTCTACAGCGGCGATATGCCCAGCCTCGACGAGTTCACCCTCAACGTCCTCTGCAATCCCGAAGTCATTGACATCGATCAAGACCCGCTCGGCAAGCAGGGATACTGCGTCGCCAAAAACGGTGACGCCGAGATCTGGCGCAAAGAACTCGAAGGCGGCGCCGTCGCCGTGGGCATGTTCAACCGCGGCGAGTTCGAGCAGCCCGTTACCCTCGCCTGGAAAGACGTCGGCTTGAACGGCAAACAACGATTGCGCGACCTCTGGCGACAATCCGACCTCGGCGTCTTCGACACCCAATTCACCGCACCCATCCCCCGCCACGGCGTATTGCTTCTCCTTGTGACTCAAGAGTAGGCGCGGTTTTCCATCCCGCGCCGTCCAGCCGCAAACCCTGCATCAACGTAGAGCATTTCAGTGTTGAGATGCGTATGGCCGCAGGCCGCAAAAAACGGGGACTGACTCGCTTTTCGGTAGTTTGAAAAGCGTGTCTGTCCCCGCTTTTTGCTTATGCAAGCGTGCCGCATTTCAAGATTAAAGTGCTCTAAACGATCTGGAAAAATCCCAGTAGGGATTTGATAATTGTCAGCCTATCGCGGCATAGCCGCAACCAAACACCTGCTTCCCTCGGACTCTCGCAGACACGGCCTCCCCGCCCCCACCTGTCATTCCGAGGAGCGCTGGCCGATGACCCTTTTTCTTTCAACACAGCCCTAAACCCAGCGCGACGTCCGACCGCGTCCCCGCGGTCGGCGGAATCCCCCCGGTATCTTTGCCAGCCTGCAACTTCTTGATCTGACCAATCCCACAAGCACTTCGTACCCAAGTCCAAACGACGTAACCGATATCGTAGAAGCGGCGCCCTCGCCGCTTGACTACAGCCACGCACGTTGATAGCAGTGAAAGTTACGAAAGAAATCCACGCTGCTGACAATTAGGGACCCAGGATAATCGCCGCACATCGACACAATCCCGCACATGACCGGGTTGTCCCAGTCCCAATACTCGCGCCCCCAAGTGTCGTTCACCGTCCACGCCGGCAGCAGCGCGTCCCGCGCCTTCACGACGGCCCCGTCGCGGCCCGTATAGCCCAGGGCGATGAGCGCGTCCAGCGGTCCGTTCGCCCCGGAGTGCCACGGCGCAATCACCCCCGCCGAATCCTCGACAATGGGGTGGGCATAATATCGGTCGAGATTCGAAGCACACACACCGAACAGGAATAAACGAGGATGCAAAGACAAGAAAACAAATACGTCCATCTTCGACCCATCAAGAAAGACCTCCTGCATATTCTGTCAATTATAAGCATAGGGAGCCTTAATGCTATAATGATTAAAGAAACTACAAGGAACTTGGGGCAATGATTTTTCACGTGAAAATAGAACAAGCGGAAGATGGGTGGTTTGTGGTGGAATGCCCCGCCCTGCCGGGCTGCGTCTCACAGGGACGCGATGAAAATGATGCGTTGGCTAATATCCGTGAAGCCATAACGGCTTGGCTGTGGGCGGAAGATCAGAAGGCAGCCGCCACTTTGTCCGAGAATTCCAAGGAACCGCCGGTCGTAGTGGCTGTTTAGAGGTGTGGGGGCAGCCAGTTCATTGCAGTTCCTAAGGATTCTCAGACTCTAAGGCACAAAGCAAATAGCAGCAAGCGATTAAGGTACATTCGCGTTTTTATGCGAAATCTGGTAAAATTGCTTAAAGTAGGAATTGCGCTATATTTGGAACAGCGGCTGGAGGTAGGATGGATCGAGATATTATGGGGCGCCTAAATAACATATCGGGCAAGGAAGCAGCCAAAGCCTTTCAAAGGGCCGGCTGGACAGCAGTTGGTCAGGTTGGAAGCCACCTGGTTATGAGCAAGGCGGGTGTGCGGGTAAATCTCTCAATTCCTCAACACAAAGAGCTCTCCCTGGGAACACTCCGGGCTTTGATAAAGCACACCGAGCTCACCGTAGAAGAGTTCATTAGCTACCTTTAGGGAATACGACCGTCCGCAGCGACCTTTCCACATAAAACGACCGAAGGAGAAATACCCATGGAAAGACCCGGCGATGCCACGTTTCAAGGTCAACCCCTGACTGTGATCGGTCCGCGCCTTAAGCCGGGCGACCCCGCTCCCGAATTTGAATTGCTCGCTAACGACCTTACCCCCGTATGCCTCTCGCAATCCGCAGGCAAGATCCGTCTCATCGCCGCCGTCCCCTCGCTCGACACCCCCGTATGCGACCTCGAGGTCAGGACGTTCAACAAACAGCTCGACGCCTACCTCGGCCGCGTACAGGCATACACCGTCAGCGCCGACCTCCCGTTCGCGCAGGCCCGATGGTGCGGCGCCGCCCGCATCAAGAACGTCCAGAGCCTCTCCGACCACCGCGACATGGCGTTCGGCGACGCTTACGGCACCCACATCAAAGAACTCCGGCTCGAATCGCGCGCCGTGTTCGTACTCGACCCCGACGGCGTCATCCATTACGCCGAATACGTCAAGGAAATCACCAACTCACCCGATTACGACGCCGCGCTCAACGCCGTTAAATCTCTTCTGGCATAACGCCCCGTCATTCAGCATTTATCATCGCCGTATCGCCGTACAGCTTCTGCTGTTCCTTCATTGCCGCCATCAACTCCTTCACCCGTTCCGCCTGTTTCCCATCCGCCGCGAGATCATTCGTCTCATACGGGTCGCTGTCCAGGTTAAACAACTGCGTCTTGTCCACCTTGGGATACCGGATCAGCTTCCACTCCCCCCTCCGCACGGCCCGCTGAACCTCCCGGTACGCCAGAAAAATCGTGTCCCGCACACCGTCCCGCTCGCCCCGGATCACCCGCGCCAAGCTTTTCCCCTCGACTTCCACCGGCGCCGGCGCCCCCACAAGATCGCACAAAGTCGGAAAAACATCAAACAGGTAGGCAAACGCGTCGACCCGCTTCCCACGCGGGATCTGCGGCCCCGAAAAAATCAGCGGCACACCCATCGAATGCTCGTACAGGTTCTGCTTCCCCATCAGACCGTGGCTGCCGATCGCAATCCCCTGGTCCGACGAAAACACAATGATCGTGTTCTCATATTCGCCGCAGTCTTTGAGCGCCTGGAAGATCCGCCCAAACTGACCGTCCATGTACGTGATCACCGCGTAGTAGTCGCGCAAATGCCCGCGGATCTCCCGCTCTGTGCGCGGCCACCCCGCCAACTGCTCGTCACGGATCTGCAACTCCCCGTTGTCGAACGGGTGGCGCGGCAAAAAGTTCGGCGGCAGAGGGATCTTGTCCACGTCGTACAGGTCCAGGTACTCCTTCGGCGCGACACGCGGGTCGTGCGGTTCAGGCCCCGCCAAATACATGAAAAACGGCCGGGTCTTGTCGCGCCTGCCCAGAAAATCGACCGCCGCGTCCGCCACGTGCTCACCCGGCAATCCTTCCCGCCGCACAAGCTCGTCGCAATTCTCCGGCAACGGGCCCGTTGGCCGTTTTGGCTTCACATAAAGGCTCTCCTCGAACAGCGCCTGCACCTCGACGTCCGTGTTGCCCATCTTCCCCACATGAAACGTCTGGTATCCCGCCGCACCCATACTCGACGGCAGGTTGGCAAACCCCGCCGGCAGGTCACGCACCGAAAACCACGACCGGCCCCGCAGCAGCATCATCCGGCTCGGCAAACATACCGCACCGCTGAATCCCCCCATGCAATACGCATTCGTAAACACCACCCCGCCCCGCGCCAACTCATCCAAATGCGGCGTGTGGATGTGCGGATTCCCAAGCGCACCTATCGTATCTTCCCGCTGGTCATCGGTAAGAATAAACAGCACGTTCGGCCGCTTCGTCTCAGTGCGCGCGGTCCTGCAACGCCCCGTGGCCAACGCCGCCGCGGCAGCGCCTAACTCCGCCAGAAAGCTCCGCCGGGTGCCCATCATTGCGCCTCCGCGCCGTTCCCGCCCTGTCAATCCGTACTACTATCCGTTAACTTCCAGCATTTTTCAAAGAAATTCCCTGGGCCGATTGGGACAATTGAGACCTTTGGGACACTTGAAACTGATCACCCTTGGGGGAAAAACGGGAACAACCGCCTTATCTCCTCCTCACTCGGCTGCCGTCCGTACTCGCAGATCTCGAACGCCTCGACGTACTCGATCTTGGCCGCTTGTTCTTGTCCGTACCGCTTGACGAGCGCCGCGTTATCCTTCTCCGGCGATCGTTTCATCCGCGCCTTGAACATCTCGAGCATGAACTGTTTCGCTTTGTCCGGCTCTTTCGGCACCATCTCCCGCATCTTCGCCATCCACGGCAACCACTCGAGAAACTGCGACGGGATCTTGCTCAGCGCCTCAAACTTCTTGTCCGCCACGTCCCCAACGTCCACCATGATGTCCGCCTCGAACGGGTAAGGTTTTTGGAACCCGTCTTCCATGTATAGGTAGACGGGGTTTCTGTCGAGAGGCGGCGTGTCCGGGCAGATGTACGGCACCGCCACCATGTAGGCCCCGTCCTGGACCAGAATGCTCGTGTAGCGGTGGTCCGGGTGGTAGTCGTTTGGCCGCGGCGCTATTACCACGTCCGCTTTCCACTCCCGCACCAGCCGGATCAGTTCCTTCCGGATCTCCAGCGTCGGCTCCAGCTCACCATCATGATGATCCAGCACCTCCGTCGTGACTCCCAACACCTTCGCGGCCTCATGCACCTCCGCCGTCCGCCGCTGCGCCAACGGCCCCCCCGCCATCGCGTAATGGCCGATATCGCCGTTCGTCACCGACACAAACTTCACCTGGTGGCCCTGCACCGCCCATTTCGCCGCCACGCCGCCCACCTTGAGTTCGCAATCGTCCGGGTGCGCACCAAACACGATGATGCGCAGCGGGGACGTGGGCGGGTTGTTCGCTTGGGCATAAGCCCCCGCTATGCCGGCCAGCAATACTAACAACGTAATCATAATACGGGGCATTGCGATCATTGTGAATCTCCTCACAGGTGTCGACAGGTTAAGCCAAACTCCCGTTATAGGCTTCCCTTGTGGTGCATCTTCTCCAGTATTAGTTCCAGCATAGAGTTGAAGTGTCCGGAATGCAACACACAAGGCCCGTACACACGGACCTCCCCGAATTCGCCGTATTCCCAACATCAATTGTCGAACGCCCCACATCTGACCGAATTTCGCTAAGTTGTTACAGGCCAGTCAGTTGCGGCGGTTCAGCGCGGTGCTGCCGGCCCCGTGACATTGCCGCTGGAGCTCTTTTTCCCCCTTGTTTTTTTTGCACGTGTATGGCTAGAATGAGTCTTGTGAAGACCTGGGAGCCGAATGTCAGCTCCGGTCCCCTCTCTTGAATCAACCCACCTTGTCTTTGGATGCGGTTCGCCGCGCTGTACTACTAACGTTTGATTTCTTGTTGTGGCGCGCAGAATTTGCCGTACGTCTGGGACACCCCCCGGCCCGCCGCGGCGGGTGGGGGGTGTCCCTCTTTTTGCCCCCAACCCATACCCTTTCTTTGCACTTCGCACTTTGCACTTCAACTCCCCCAAACCCCATACCCCAAACCCCATACCCGATTTTGGTTGCGCCTATGCCGCGCTGTGCTTTTTGTGCCGGACCGTTCCTTCCTGCCGAGCACGGTAGGGTCGCGCTCCCACGCGACCGCGCGACTGCACCTCCGCTGCTATTCATCCGCACCTGTCCGCCTCCGCTGGCCAACTTCCACATCAGAATCGCACTTTTAGATAACCATTTAGTCTACTTGATTTGAACAGAACCGGCGCGTAGACTCTCTTCAAGGCGTGGAAAAGGGGCTGTCTATGATCTCGTACAACTTGCTTTCCGAAAACTGGATTCCCGTTCTCTATCACAATGGCCATTTCAAACGCGTCGGTATCCGCAACGCATTCCAAGACGCACACCGGATTCGACAAATCGCCGCCTCCAACCCCATGGACCGCGTCGCCATACTCCGATTCCTACTCGCACTCCTCTATTGGTGCAAGGGGAATCCGCCAAGCGAGCATGAGGCCACGACCGGCGGGCCGTTCCCCGCGGAGTGGTTTTCTAAACTCGAAGAAAATCGCGAGCGCTTTGACCTGTTTGGGGAAACAAGGCGGTTTTATCAGTACAAGAAGGCAGTAGGCGAAGATAAACGGCTTACGGCCAACTATCTCGTGCACGAGGTGCCGACAGGCACCAATGCATGGCATTTCCGGCATTCGACGGACGAAGTGAACGGTTTGTGTCCCGGATGTTGCGCAATCGGCTTGTTAAGGCTTCCGGCATTTGCAACTTCGGGCGGTCGTGGGAAACCGCCCGGAATCAACTCGAAACCTCCCTTCTACGCCATACCTCTGGGCAGATCACTTGCGGCGACTCTCCGTCTTTCCTGGCGGCCCGCAGCGGAACTAGGAACACCCGCGTGGGAAAAACCGGACGTTCAACTGCCTCGTAGCGGCCAAGTACCCCTCCTCACCGGCCTGACCTGGCTGCCTCGGCGGGTGTGGTTGGAGCAGCCCGAGGAACCGAAAGACTACTGCATTTCATGCGGGCGCAAGGAGAGCCTGATTCGGCGCACTGTATTTGCCCCAATTGGCAGCACCAAGACCGAAGAAGGGGAGCCGGTCAGGGCATGGTGCGACCCGCATGTGATCTACGGGACGTCCAGCAAGGGCGAAATCAGCAGTCTGCATGCGCGCGACGCTCTTGGGGCAGCAGACGCCGCGGCGGGGCAATGGGCCGGTATCCTCGCGGGCCTGCTTCGAAAAGGGCAATCAGCCAACGCATCTGCTTGGTGGATAGTGGGCTTTTCCACCGTCCAAAACGACAAGTATCTTGAAGCCGTCGAATGCCTGATTCTGTGCGATATCGAGCACGCCCCACAAGAACAGCGGGAACAATGCCTGAAAAACTTAGAACAATGGCGCAAGGGAAAAGCGGATTTGGTCAAAAAGCTCCGGCCGGAGAACGAAAAGTCCGGGCGGCGTGAGCATCCCGAGATTACCTCGATGCTTGCGTCGATTGGACCGCACGTCGAAAACCAGGTGTCGGAGCTTACCGGATCGTTGATAGCGGACGGCGAACCCGCATGGCAGGAAGCGGCGAAGACGTTTCGCCCGATGATGCGCGTGGCGGCACAATCACTATCCCCTGGGTTTACAAGCCAAGCTGCGAGAAAGCGCAACAGGATTGCCAGTGCCATCCCGGAGATCACACCCAAGGCCAAGAAGGCACGGCGCGGGAAAGGAGGCGATAAATGACTGCCACGGAAGAATTCATTGGCGTTTTGAGTCGGCTGAAGACGGGAGATCTTGGGCTTTTGCGCACGCATGCGCAACAGGCCCTGGATGAATCCGTCGAGGGGTTTGATCTCTTTTCCGGGCTGTGGTGGCCGTTGCGGAAAAAGAACGAGCGGGCGCCGCGGCGGGAAGTGGCTTGGCTTATAGCTAAACTGTATGGGTGTTGTCCGATTCCCCAGGCGCGCGATGCCACTCTTGCGCGTCAACTGCGGCGGTGCCGGCCGGCCCATGAAGAGGGTAGAAATCGGTTTGGGCGGAAGTTCGACAACATATTGATGCTGCCGCTCGACAAGATCGAGGCGGAACTTCGTTGGGCGATCGGGCAGGTTGCGTCGAGAGGGCTTTCACTTGATTGGGTAAGACTCACGGATGAACTTTCCGTCTGGGAACGCGAAAGTACGCGGCTGCGATGGGCGGAGCAGTTTCTTAAAACCGAAGAAAACGATGAAAGGGGACCTTTATGCTGATCGAGATCCACGCAATACAAAACCATTGTCCTTCGAATTTGAACCGCGACGACCTGGGAGCGCCCAAGACGTGCTATTTCGGGGGTGTTCTGCGGTCGCGCATCTCGAGCCAATGCATCAAGCGAAGCATCCGTACCAGCGAACAGTTCAAGGCATTGCGGGGCGGGATCCGTACCCGGCAGTTGGCAAAACTGATCGCAGATCGGGTCCAGGGTAAGGCGGATGTAAAGAAGCGCGCGGCCAAGATTCTCAATGGATGCGGGATCGCGCCCAAAGACGAAGACAAGAGCGATATGCTCGTGTTTACAACGGGTGAAGCAATCTGCGAAATGGCGGCACTGCTGGAAAACGGCGATGGGAAATCGGACGAACAACTGGCACAGGAGTTTGGCGATCTGATCGTGCAAAGGACGGTTGTGCCCGACATGGCTTTGAGCGGAAGAATGCTCGAAACGGGTGTCTTGAAAGACACCACTGTAGAGGCGGCCCTGCAGGTTGCTCATGCGATCTCGACTCACGAGGCCCGGCCGGAAGTGGACTATTTTGTTGCCGCGGATGACATTCCGGGCGAAGATGCGGGAGCAGGGCTCGTAGGCGAAGCGATGTATGCCTCGGCGTGTTTTTACAAATACTTCTCGATCAATTGGAAGAAGCTTGTGGAAAACCTCAATGGCCAGGAAGAACTCGCCGCACATACGGTGGGTGCGTTCATCCGTGCGGCGGCGCTGGCGAATCCTTCGGGTAAACAGAACAGCTTTGCCGCGCACAATCCGCCCGATGGCCTGCTGATCCAATTCGCGGCCACCCCGACGAGCTATGCGAATGCCTTCGCCGCTCCCGTGTCGGGCAAGGGCAATCCTGACGTCATTTCACAAAGTGTGGCGCAGTTGGCGCATTATGTTCGCGACTTGGACACGGGGTACGGCAAGCCCCAGAAGCGTTTCTGGTTCTCGCCGAATCTGCGTTATCCGCTTTGCGTCATCGAAGACAAGAAAACGATTCCGGTTGCCGAGGTAAACCTCAAATCGCTCGATGAACTGATTCCGGCCGTCATCGGCGGCTTGGGCTTTGATTGGAATTCGGTTCAGAAGAAAGTGACAAGCCAACAGGTGGCGCCATGACGGCCAACACGCTGTTTCTTCGGTTTGAAGGACCGCTGCAGGCGTGGGGTAATCAGGAGTCGAAGTTCGTTGTACGGCGCACGGCTGAAGGGCCCACTAAATCGGGCGTGATCGGACTGTTGTGTGCGGCTTTGGGCGTGACGCGGGCGGAGGCGCAGGAATGCCGGTTGCCTCAACTGGCCGAACTGCGTATGGGCGTGCGGGTGGATGCGCCCGGATACCGGTGGTGGGACTATCACACGGTAGGCGCGGGGATGGACATGCGCATCGCCGAAGCCGAGGGGAAGACAAAACCCGGCGCAATGCTCACGCGGCGGGAGTATCTTTGCGACGCGACTTTCCTGGTGGTGCTTCAGGGGAATCCCGCCCTGATCGAAGAACTGCGGCAGGTGATCGAAAAGCCGCGCTGGACGCTCTATTTGGGGAGGAAATGCTGTCCGCCGTCGCGGCGGGTGCTCGAGGAGGCGACGGCGGCGCATCCGGACCTGATTTCGGCGCTCGTGTCGGTTCCGTGGCAGCGGCGCTTTGAAAGCGATAATCCCCCGGAAACACTCGAGTATCTGCTGGATTGGTTTCCGACGCCCGACCAGCCGGAGGCGCCGGATGACGCCGAGGTGTGGTACGACGTGCCGTTGACGTTCGAGCCGCCGTCGCATGGTGCAAGGTTTGTTGTGCGCGGGCAGTTCCGCGTGGGCGCCGGGGGGCAGGTCTCGGTGGCGGAATCGGCGTTGCAGCGCCGGGTGCCCTCGGCACAACGCCCGCGGGCAGATTATGGCAATTCCGAGTACCGGAAGATGCGCGCGCAACGGCTCGAGAAGGACACGCATCTTTGCGTGTTCTGCAGGTCGCGCGCTACGACCGTGCAGCACGTCACGTACCGTCATGCCGGCGGGGACGAGCGCCTTGACGAACTAAAGTCCCTCTGCCGGTTGTGCCACGACGCCGTCACCATGCTCGAGTATGGGCTCAACATGGGCCTGGACCGGATCGATCCCGAGGATCCCCGATGGTGCCAGCGCATCATCGAGAAACGCGACGAGATCGTCAAGTTCCGGTCGCTCGAGACCCGGCGGCGACGGCTCGAACCCGAGGAGGTCGAGTGATGTATCTATCGAGTCTGATGATCAACACCGGCGACAATCCGGACCGGCCCCGGCCGGGCCGGTTGTGGCTGCGCAACGTTTACCATGTCCACCAGCGCCTGTCGATGGCGTTTCCATCGAGGTCGCAAGGAAGCCCGTGCGGTTTTCTGTTCCGCATCGACAACAATATCGAAGACAACTCGCCGCGCGCGATCATTCTTGTTCAGTCTCAACTGGCCCCCGACTGGGATAGGGCGTTTTACAATGCGGGCATGCTTTTGGCGGCGGCCCCTGCGGTTCGTGAATACGCCCCGTCGTTCGCGGACGGCGAGGAACTCCGGTTCCGTATCCGGGTCAACCTGAGCAAGAAGAGCAAAACGGCCAGCGACGGTACCGACCTGCGAAAGCCCCACGACGCCGTGGACCGGTGCGGCCGCCAACGCGATCAGTCCAAACGGGTCGCGGTAACCTGGAAGGGCGACGAGGGCGAGACGCCGGATGGGGCGATCCGGCAATGGTTTGCGTCGAAAGGGGAACATGCCGGGTTTGCACTCGACACGGATTTCAACCTCATTCACCTGGGCTGGGTCACCGGCCATAAGCCGGGAACGCCCGAGAACAAGCTGCGGTTTCGCTCCGCGCTGCTCGAGGGGACCTTGAGGGTAGCGGACGGGCCGGTTTTCATGCAAACGGTCGAGCGCGGGCTAGGCTCGGCCAAGGGGTTTGGGTTTGGGCTGCTGTCGGTGGCTCACGTTCGGGAGCAGGCGGGACGCCCGCACCACAATCGAGGCGTGGCGCATGCTGACGCGTGATTTGCACGAACTGGCGAAGGTGCGCGACCGAATGAGCTATTTGTACGTCGAGCACGCCCGGATCGATCAGGAAGACAAAGCGATCGCCATTCACGACGCCCAGGGGCTCACCCCGGTGCCGTGCGCCACGCTCGCCCTGTTGATGCTGGGGCCGGGCACGAGCATCACGCACGCGGCCATCCTGGCCCTCGCCGACAACGGGTGCCTGGTGGTATGGTGCGGCGAGCAGGGCGTGCGGTTCTATGCTTCGGGGCAGGGAACGACGCGAAACTCCCAGAACCTCTTGCTCCAAGCGCGCCTGTGCAGCCGCCGAAGCACGCGGCTCGCCGTGGTTCGCCGCCTTTACGAGATGCGGTTCCCCGGAAAGCTCGATTCGAGTCTGACACTCCAGCAGATCCGCGGCATGGAAGGCGTACGCGTGCGCGAAGCCTATTCGAGCCTGTCCCGCCAATTCGGCATACCGTGGGCGGGCCGGTCGTACGATCGGCAGAACTGGCGCGAGGCCGATCCCGTCAACCGCGCGTTGTCCACCGCCAACGCGTGCCTCTACGGGCTGTGCCACGCCGCCATAGTCGGCGCGGGCTATTCGCCGGGGCTCGGGTTCATCCACACGGGCAAACAGTTGTCGTTCGTGTACGATATCGCCGACCTCTACAAGGCCCAAACCACCGCCCCCGCCGCGTTCGAAACCGCCGCACGCTCTACCCGAAACATCGAGCGCGAGGTCCGCATCCTGTGCCGCGATGCCTTTGCGGCACAGCGGCTGCTCGAACAGATTATGAAGGACCTCGAGTACGTACTCGACGTCCCACCCGCCGACGAGGATGAAGCCGAGACCGATTTCGACTCGGATCCCGGCACGCCCGGCGGCCTGTGGGACCCCGACGCAGGCGAAGTGGCCGGCGGCGTGTCTTATGCCGAACCCGACGAACACACAGAGGATAACACCTAATGGTCGTCATGGTGCTCGAGCGCGTGCCCGCTTCCCTGCGCGGTGAACTCACCCGATGGCTGCTCGAACCCAAAACCGGCGTGTTTGTCGGCACGGTGTCCGCCATGGTAAGAGAAAAACTATGGGAAAAGGTCTGCCGGAAAACCGGCGAAGGCGGGTCTATCCTCATTTGGAGCGCAAATAACGAACAGGGGTTCAAAATCGATTTCTGGGGCGATCCCTCCAGGCACGTCCTGAGCTGGGATGGACTTCAGCTCATTACAAAGCCAAAATAACCAATAAATACCAAGTGTAATCCCCACGCGCGTGGGGATGAACCGCATGCCCGCCTGCAAGCCGGCGACATCTGCTAGTAATCCCCACGCGCGTGGGGATGAACCGTGAACGGTGTTCACTGAAGGAAACATGAACTAGTAATCCCCACGCG
>Ga0315285_10000331_pt1 | contig 48309 bp, 48 predicted proteins | sample YL17G09_36_MG_FD_203698 | JGI IMG/M metagenome (GOLD analysis project Ga0315285, IMG submission 203698) | Sediment microbial communities from Yellowstone Lake, YNP, Wyoming, USA - YL17G09_36 | ecosystem: Environmental > Aquatic > Freshwater > Lake > Sediment | place: USA: Wyoming | collected...
CAGATCCATTCCATTAGGCAAGATGAGTTGGACACCTTGCCGGAGAACGGCTTCAACCTTCTAGTTCTGATGAAGTCCATGGCCCTGCACGAGGATTCGCAAAAGCTACGGAATGGTGTGACGGAGGCGGTGAAGATTATCGGTCCGAAGTGCCGCTCCGTCATGCTCTTCTACGGTCTGTGCGGCAACGCCTTCAAGGACACCTCTGAAGTGGAAAAGGAAACCGGGAAGACGCTCACTTTGCTCACCGATGACGAGGGTAGACCTGTCGACGACTGCATCGCGGCGGTGCTCGGGGGCACGGACGGTTATCTGCGCCTGCTCAAACGCTATCCTGGCGTTTTCTATCTGACGCCTGGGTGGGCAGAGAACTGGCGCGAACTCATCCATAAGATGGAATTGACCCGGGGCATCAAGAAGGATGACCTGAGCATGCTGAAGCTGCTCTTCGAATTGACAGGCTACAAGAAGGCGCTGAAATTGGATACCGGTCTCGGCGACCAAGAGTCCTTCGAGCGGCAAGTGGATGATTTTATCCGCGAGTTCAACTTCGAGAAGGCTACTCTGGAGAAGGAGTTCATTACGCTCGACGCTGTGGATCACTCGTACGAGAGAGCGAAGAAGGCATGAATCCGTCTCAATAGTCGAGCAAGATATTTTTCAGTCACGTCTTACAGGAGAATGGCAGAATACGGGTGTGCCCGTCATTCTTCCTCGTCGACCACGTCCAGACCCGCGAAATATACAATCCTGGTGGCATAAGGGGGAGGACTTTCGCCCGACTGGGGGTCAGCTGGCTCTCGACGCAGGCGTCCCGATCGATCAGGTATCTCAGAGCATGAGGCACGCATCGACAGTGACGACAGAGCGGTACTATTGCCGCGCCAGAACTGATCCTGCGTTCGCCCGGGTCAATGAGGCATACGACATGATGTTCAAACCCGAGCCAGCTATCAGTGCAGAAAACGATTGAATTGAATTCGAAAAATAATTGTCTGGATAAGAGCATGAGTGGACTCAGCCGAGACCGAGCATCGATCTAGCCAGATAGTCGAAATCAGAATTCAATTCCTGCGTGATAGAGTAGGACCGGCTCATGAAACCCTTTTCCCTTTTCTCTTTTCCATCCACGGCATATTCGTCAGGACTGTCAGGAGTGTCGGACAGAGTGGACCCAAAGAAATCGATATCCTCAACATTGACAGCTTGATTCAAAGTAACTATGATGGCTCCACCTGCGACGAAGTTACACACTTGGAATGGAACGCATGTGAGTAGTTTTCCCATGAGCAAGTTATTTATATTTTGACTCAATTGAGGGAATTGATGCGACCCGGACGGCCACGATGCCCAAGAAGGATTGAGAACGAACCAGACGTCACCTATTTCAAGCCCAGGGGGGTCCCCCTCGATGGACTTGACGTCGTGATTCTCTCACTAGAAGAACTCGAGGCCGTTCGATTGATAGACTTAGAAGGAATGGAACAAGAGCAAGCGTCCCAGAAGATGGGGATCTCCAGACGTGCGTTTTGGGAGGATCTCCAGGGTGCTAGAAGGAAAATAGTCGAAGCGTTGGTTGGTGGAAAAGCCATTGAGATTAAAGGAGGCAGTTACATGGTAGAGGCGAAGAGGAAATTCAGGTGCTACGATTGTCAGAACGAGTGGGAAGAACCCTATGGAACAGGGAGACCACAGAAGTGTCCCGAGTGTGGTTGCATGAACATTCACAGACACCCCGATGACAGAGGCTATTCTCGACCAGTGCGAGGTGGCAGAGGCAGATGTTTCCGCGGTGTGGAAGAAACACCATAGGATGATTGCATGACCACTGAGAATTGCGCAGCAACCGGAAAGGAGAGGTCACAGACAGATCACGGAGCCAAGTTGGCCCGCAACCTGCAACACGTCAAACACAAGATGCTTGTGATGAGCGGCAAGGGTGGCGTTGGCAAGAGTACTGTTGCGGCGAATTTTGCCTTCGCTCTCTCAATGCAGGGTTCAGATGTCGGTCTGTTGGATTGCGACATTCACGGGCCTACAATTCCGAAAATGCTTGGGATTGAAGATATGAGACCATCCGCGCCAGCGTCAGGCATGGAGCCGGTGATCGTCTCGCCTCACCTGAAAGTGATGTCTATTGGATTTCTTCTGCCCGATAATGACACGCCTGTTATCTGGCGCGGCCCTGTAGAAATGGGGGTCATCAGAATGTTACTGGAGGAGATACGCTGGGGTGACCTCGACTATTTGATCGTTGACCTGCCCCCTGGCACCGGTGATGAGCCCTTGAGCGTTGCGCAGCTCATTCCAAACATAGACGGCGTGGTGATTGTCACAACGCCTCAGGACGTCGCACTCCTGAGCGTAAGAAAATCGATAGGGTTTGCGAAGGCCCTGAGTCTGCCTGTGATTGGTATAATTGAGAACATGAGTAGCTTGACATGCCCCTACTGCTCGAAGGAAATAGATCTGTTTGGCTCAGGCGGTGGCCTTAAAGCCGCACTTGATATGAACATCCCATTCCTTGGAAAAGTCCCATTCGACCCGGAGATTGTAAGGTGTGGTGATTCCGGAACACCTTGTCTCTCAGAACCAGGAAGCTCTCATCTCAAGGAGCCCTGGGAACTTCTCGCGAAGAAGGTCGAGGAGTTCGTGAATAGAAGGCCATGAGGTCTCGGCAATGGGCGACAAGAAGGGAGTTGACTTCGGATCGGGCCAGTGCATCTGTCCGAGATGCGGTTACAAAACGAAACACGTCGACCGTGGTGTACCATGCATTCAGAGTAAATGCCCGAAATGCGGGTCAGCGATGATGGGTGAGCCGTGTCATGGGAACAATAGGATTGGGTCTGTTCGAATGATGAAATTCAAGTGCCGAGATTGTGGGCTCCTCATGGTGCTTTCGGAAAGACCGGACAACTGCGTGACATGCGGAGGATCCGACATTGTCCGGGAAGGCTGGAAACGATTATCTGAGAAAAAGGATGGAGACCGATTGAATGGAAGGAAAGGAGGCAACGAACATGAAAATAGGCGTGCCGAGTCTTAGACCCGGTGGTCTGGATGCGGACGTATCTGCCCACTTCGGGCACTGCGAAGTTTTCACCGCAGTGGAGCTTGATGGAAGAGAAATCAAGAAAGTCTGGACACTTGACAACGACGGGGAGCATAATTGCATGATCCCGGTTCAGAGAATGGCAAAAGAAGGGATCGACACGGTTCTTATCGGTGGAATCGGACGAAGACCTCTGGCGGAGTTTCAGAGAATGGGCGTCAGTGTCTACGTCGGAGCGGCCGGCTCCGTAAAAGATGCCGTGTCCGGCTTTCTGAGCGGTTCTCTCAGGGAAGCAACGCTCAAGGATGTTTGCCGCGGAGGCTGCCACTGACTTGATGAAATGCTTCAAATGAGCTTGTCTGGAGAAGCCGGATTAGGCCAGGCTAGCTCTTAATGTATGCACCCACCGATAATGTGGGGGAGATCGATTCATATGGATGCCATAATTGCAGACAGCCTGACAAAGAGGTTCGGGGATTTCGTCGCTGTTGATAGTGTTAGCTTCGCTGTGAAAAGTGGCGAGTTTTTTGGCATTCTCGGTCCAAACGGCGCAGGCAAAACGACGATCATCCGGATGCTCACCGGTGTGCTGCGGCCAGACGCCGGGAGGATCGTCATCGAGGGCATCGACCTCAAGAAGAGACCCCTGGAGGCAAAGGAGAGGATAGGCGTGATTCCGGAGGTGGGGAATGTCTACCCCGACCTTAGCGCAAGGGAGAACCTGGAGCTGTTCGCCCGCTATTACGGCCTGCCGAAGAAGACGAGGAAGGAGGGGGCGGAACAGATGCTCATGGACCTTGGCCTCATTGACCGGGCGGACGACTTCGTCAAGAAGTTCTCCAAGGGCATGAGACAGAGGATCTCCATAGGCTGCGCCATGATCCACGCGCCCCCGGTCCTGTTCCTGGACGAGCCTACGGAAGGTCTTGACGTGCAGAGCCGCAGGATGATTACGGAGAAGGTCAAAGCCCTTAACAAGAAAGGGAGTACCATCGTCCTCACCACCCACAACATCGAGGAGGCGAGCCGTCTCTGCGAGAGGGTATGCATCATCAACAAGGGCAGGATCGTCGCTATCGATTCACCCGAACGGCTGAGAGCGACCTTCGAGAAAGTGCAGTCGGTTGAGGTCTCGTTCGACAGGAAGGTCGACTGTACCCTCTTCGCGACCGATGCTTGCGTCTTCCGGACCGAGGAGGCCGGGGACAAGGTGAAAATCTATACCTCGGACCCGGACAAGGTCATTGGGAAGATCATGGCCATCAGGGAGGAGAAGGGACTGCGCATCACCTCCGTGACCACCCTCGGCCCGACGCTTGAGGACGTCTTCGTAAAGCTCACGGAGGAACGGAAATGAACACTTCCATCTTAATTCGTGGAGTGCTGGTCACTGCCCGTAAGGACATTCGGATATACTACCGGAAGGCCCCGGTGTTCATCTTCGGTCTCATCCTACCGACCTTCCTGTTCTTCGCCTTCTTCGTCGGCCGGAAATTGGACATCCCAACCTACTTTCCGGGCTTCCTAGCTATGTCTCTGTTCTTCACCTCGTCGTCTGTAGGACCGCTTATCATCCCCTGGGAGAAGCAATCCGGCACCTTCGAACGGCTGCTCTCTCTGCCTGTGAACATACCCGGCCTCATTCTCGGGGACACACTGGCAGGAGCGGGATTCGGACTAATCATCAGCACCATCGTCTTCGTCGTCGGCGCAGCCTTCCTGCCACTCACCATACCTATCGGCATGCTCGTCGCGCTGCCGGTGTTCTTCATCCTGGGCAACATCTGTTTCGCGGCGCTGGGCGTGTTGCTCTCCGCGCCAGCTGGGAGAGTGCCGGCCAACATCATGATGCTCGCCGCCTTGGTCCGATTTCCGCTCATCTTCATCTCCGGCATCTTCATCCCTCTTGCGCAGATGTCGCCCGACGCCAGGATCGTGACGTACTGCTCGCCCCTGACCTACCTAGTCGACGGCCTGAATGCGAGCATGGGGCAGGTGTCTGTCGTTCCCGTGGTCATTGATGCGTTGGTCCTTGTCGCTTTTACCGTCGTCTTTCTCTTTGCAGCCATCGCTGTACTCAAGAGAAAGGCACTGAAGGGGCTATAATGCCAGTGAGGATTGATGCTATGCGTAATATCATTCATGAGGCGGGCTTGCCCTCATGTGTGGACATCTCAGGACCACCCGGATCTTCCTGGTATCCAGACTTTCGGGAATGTGCCATGGATCGAATCTCAACGATAATAATCCAGCCTAAGAGTTGTTCAGACCTGGTGAAGGAAGAACACGAGAATTCGGACATCTATGAAGTCGGTTCAAACAAAAGGAAAATGCAATGAGGGTCTCAAAGCCCTTTCTTTTTTGTTTCCCTTTGCCTCCATTATCTGTCGGATCTTGACTTTCAACCCTGCCAAATAACAACGTTAACCGACTTGACTGGGCCTCTGAGTGCAGGGAAGGCTACCGTGACGCAGACAGTCTCGAGAGGTACGTTGAGTTGCTTCGCTACGTGTAGCACGGGACATTGGGGCGGGCTCTCCCCTGTTGGCAGTCACCTTGTTGCTTCAACTCCAATCTCAACCGCAGGCCAAGAAATCAAGGATCCAGCCGTATCTAGCCCAAAACCAGCCCAGATACTTTCAACCAACAAGTGTTACTTCTTCCTCATAACTATGATTCTCATCTTATGATGTTCCTTTCCGATTCTAGTAAGAAGTTCCCTCTCTTCTAGTTCGAGTATGTCAAATCTATCTTTAACGAGGTCCACGATCCCCTGCTCAGAAAAGTAACATCTCACAATTCCTTCTCAATCTGCTTCTTGACTGTCTTGACGTCCTCATCGCCATAGACCATTTCCATGTTCTTCTTGATACCTAGATCGGTCACCACGATACAGACCGCCGGATTTATCTCAGCTTTTTCCAGTGTCTTGCTGGCGCATCTCGTGCCGCATCCGTCGATGCAAATGACCTTTCTCTCCGATGATTGGTTAGGTTTTATGAAGCTCTCGACATGCGCACCGATGGCAGCGATACATCCGAGTCTGGCTTTTCCTTCTCTATAAAGCTCCACACAAGCAGCGTTCGTCGCCTGACCGACGTTTGATGCACCGGAGCAGATAAAGATCCAGGGCAGATTCTTTGGCTGTTCTTGTTTTTCCGACATTGGTCTGTCTCCTTAATTCTAGAGCGGTCTGACGACAAGCCCGTATATGAGAGTTGTGCTTCTTCGACAGTCGGACCAAAAGTTAAAGATGCCAGGGTCATTCGAGGCAAAATGGCGGCATATGCACTCGGAGACGCACGCACCTCAGATGTAAGTGACAATGCCTCCGTTCTTCGCTGCCGCCAATGCCTTCTGGAGGAATGTTGGCGCTTCATCCAGCTTGATCCCTGGCTTCACAGTCTCCATCGTCACTCCGTTAGCCGTCAGGAAGGCGATGTTGGGCCCGCAGGCATAGATCTCCACGCCCAATTTGAGAGCGTTCCCCATGACCTGCTCAAGCGTCGGCATTCCAGGCATCTGCTCCGCGACGTTCCCCTTCTTGACGATGCTCAGTGCTTCAGAGGTAAGATACATGACGGCCTTATTCCCGGTTTGGGCTGCCGTGACAGCCAGAAGGAAAGCGGGGTAGCTCCTTGACGCACTATTCGATACCAGTACCACGTGGATTTCTTGCTTGGTCATGAAAAGGTATGTTCAGTCACTATACCAACTAAGTTTCGTTCAAAGATCCGAGGTTTACGGGCTTGTCCTTTGGGCTCAGAATGAAATCAAGTTCCGAGGGATTGAGTGATACACGGGATTCTTGGCTAGATTCTGCCAGCACGGAATGTTCTAGCCTTCATCGGAGGTATCACTGATCTGCAAGATCGCCAGCAGAAAAATAGCGAGATGCCTGGAAAGACAAGTGGGCTCAGCCGGATTCGAACCGGCGACCTTCTGCGTGTGAGGCAAACGTCATAACCGCTAGACCATGAGCCCTTGAAACCGGAAAGACATTCATCTGCTATTAATGTTTGACGGTCTTTGCTGGCTTACGCGTGTCAATATGGAAGCAATCATCTACTCTGATATGACCTGTGTCGCGCGGAACACCCCGTCACTGAAGAGCAGCGAGAAATAACCGGTCTTGTGGTTCGTGCTTCTCAACTTGACCGCTCTTATGCGCCTCTGTATGTCCGTCTCACCGATCTCCTGAAGCTTGAGGCTGATCACGCCATCTGCCAGGTATCCCTCGTCGTACTTGTTCTCCAACATCGTCTCGGGCGATGTCTCGGAGATCAAGAAGGATGTGATGCCGAGGTTCCTTAGCCACTCGAACAGATAGAACAACTCAGTGCGGCGGCTCTCGCCCATCTGCGCAGCCATTTCCAGTACGTCAAGCGAATCAAGGACCAAGATCTCGTATCCGATGCTGTGTTTGAGGCTGTCGGCGTACATCTTGAAGACCTGAAGCCATGTACCCTTCGCACTTATCTGCGTCAGGCTTTTCCTGATCAATCCCAGGTCTAGCACGTGCACGTACTCTTTGACCGATTCATCGTCCATGCCCATGGCCGCCATCTGCTGGATCAGGTTCTCCCTCGACTGCTCCAGGGTCATGTAAACGCTCCTTGTCTTGTTCTCAAGCGCGTTCCTGTAAAGAATGCTGTAGCCGACGGAGGATTTCATGGTACCGGGGGTGCCGGTTATCAGGACCACCTGGCCTTTCGGTATACCTCCCTGTAGGTTCTCATCAAAATTATGAATATAGGTCCGCAACCGGTCGATGTGTACCGTCATTATCCTCCCGGATAGCGGTTAAGTGGTCTGACCCTATTTAATTTTTCGTCGCTGTATCGCAAATATGATTCCTACTTGCTTCAGGAAGTCCCGACCAGCGGTACGGTCAGATTGAACTTCTCACCATCGTGAGAGAAGGAGTAGTACCGCGTGTCGATGTTTGCACCTCTCATCTTCATGCATCTCACCCATCTCTGGATCCTGCCATGATTGACTTCCTTCATGATCAGTTCTATCGCTCCGTCTGCCAGATACAGCTCATCTTCGGTATTCTCAAGGAGCGAGTCCATCGACCTCTCGGAAATCATGAGCGTCGTCAAGTTCATCGAACTGAGCCAATCGAAGAGGTCCTTGATGTCAGTGCGAAGGAGCTCGAAATCAGTCAGCGCTTTCAACGATTCCAGCGAATCGAGAACGAACAGGTTGAAATTCCTCTCTTCGTAAATGTTCTTCACGTATCTCATTAGGATGCTGCGCCAATCACCCCCCTCATTCCTCATCGATTTGCGCAGATCGACCATGTCGACCACCATCAAGTTGTCTTTGGATTCCTCGCGCGGCATTCCAAGGCGCTCCATCTGGCGGATAAGCGAATCCCTCTTCTGTTCCAGTGAGAAGTACATACCTCTCATGCCGTTCTTGACGGCGTTGTGATGCAGGATGTAGTATGATATCGTCGACTTCATCGTGCCGGCCGTTCCGTTAATCAGGACGGTGGAACCTGCTGGTATTCCTCCATCCAGGATGCTATCAAGCCTCTCTATCTGGGTCTTGATCTTCTTTTCCTTCATGATCTTGGTCGGCGAGGAAGCTCTTCTCTCGATGTCCATGTCGATCTCGTTTATGAGATCGCTCATGACCTTTGCATCCAGCGCGCCCTCTTGCTGTCTCCCTATCAAAGACATTCTTGGAGATCCTCCGATTTCTCTCTCTGCCAGACTGTCCTGGGCGGCCTTGAGCTGTCCCTCCAGCTGGTCGATTCTCTCCACTCGAGCTTTCAGTTCGTCCTCTGCGCGTTTCTGGAGCATTTCCCTATCCTTCTTGAGAACGTTCTCGTGGTCCTCGCGCAATGCCAAAAGCCTCTCCAGCTCTTCTGAAGTGAGAGATATGTTCTCCGTGGCTTTCTTCTTAATATCGAGTTCCTCGATGTCCCTTTCAAGTCTCTCTGAGAGTTCCTTGAGATCCTTCTCTCTCTGAACTAATGCTTCCTCCCTTTCCCTTAATCCCGCTTCAGTGGCCTGAACCGTCTTCTTGGATTCCCCCTGCGATCTTGCTTTCTTACTGACATCTCCGAGAGAAGGGAGAATCTGGGCGTTCTTGTCAACGAGTTCGTTGTCGCGCTCTGCAAGGTCGATTTCGCTCTCATAAAGGATTTCCTTCTGGTTCGATATCGAGTGGTCGGAAGATTGATCGAAGTGATCAGGAATCCTTTCCTTATCGACTGGCTCTCCAAGATTCATCGAGGGAGCAAGGGGAGCAGATCTATTCTCGACGCCAGTGGCGTCTGGTAGGACCTCGCCGCAACGTCCGCATTGGATGTCTTTGGGTCTTATGCCAGCGCCACATCTCGGACATTCGAATCTCTTTGCCATTCAGACACCAGGCGTCATTCGCTGATGACCTTCGTGACTTGGAACTTGCCCCCGCTGAAAAGGAGGGAGTAGTACGAAGGATCGTGGTTCGTCTCTCTCATCTTGACGCATCTGATTCGTCTTTGTGTCTCGACTTCTCTGACCACCTGCATCTTGAGGGATATGATCCCGTCCGAAAGGTACGCCTCGTCGAATGATCCTTCAAGTATTCTCTCAGGGGACGATTCAGAGATGAGTAACACGGTCGCGTTGAATTCTCTCAGCCACTCGAAGAGATAGAACAGCTCGGTACGGCGATTCTCAACGTCCGCCATCGTCTCCAGGACGTCGAGCGAGTCGATTGCCAACAGATCGAACTTGAGATTCTCCTTGAGGTTCTCCAGATAGGATTTGAAGACCTGCATCCACGATCCGCCGCCAGAAATCTGCTTGAGCTTCTTCCTGATGAGGCCCAGGTCGACGACGTTCAACTTGTTGCCAACGTCCTTTATCTTCATCCCCATCTTGTCCATCTGTCGCACAAGGCTTTCCCTCGACTGCTCCAATGTGACGTAGACCCCGGTCTTTCCATTCTCTCTTGCCTGATGGTAGAGCATGTAGTAGGTCAGGGATGACTTCATAGTCCCAGGTGTGCCCGAGACAAGAACAACATGTCCAGTTGGTATCCCACCTTCCAGTATCTTGTCGAAGCCCTCAATATATGTCTTGTATCTTTCATCAGATGCCAATTGAACCCTCTCCAGGCGATAGACCCGATCAGTAGTACTTGATTCTTGATTTGAATTAAAAGTGTGAGAAGTACAAAAAGCATTTGACCGGGTTCTCGGATTCGATAATGTTCGTTAAAGCTCTCCGCGAACGACGACCTTCTTCACATAAAGCGCGGCAGTGTCGGCCATGGAGCGTATTCTCTCGGTCGGATATGGGTTGATGACAGTGAGGTTCGGGTCGATGGTATTCTTCGGTCTGAACTGCTGCAGGGCGTACTTCCTTGCGCCTCCAATGTAGGCCGCTATCGCCTCGATGTCCGCCTCATCAAGCATCACTGGCACTATCGTTGTCCTGAACTCATAGTCGATCGAAGAATCCATGATGAGCGATGTGGACCGCTCGATATCTCCAAGCTGAGCGTTCACTCCTGTGAGATCAGAGTACTTCGAGTTCAGCGGTGCCTTGAGGTCCATGGCAATGTAGTCAAGCAGGTCCGCATCGAGCAGATCGGATATCAGCTCTGGATTGCTCCCGTTCGTGTCCAACTTGACCTTGATCCCGTACTCTCTCAAAGCGTCTATGAGATCGGGGAGATCACTGTGGATGGTCGGTTCCCCTCCGGTCATAACGACTCCATCAAGGAATTCGACATTGGCCTCGATGTATCTCTCTATGTCGGAAAGCGGGATCTCCGCCATGGCTTCATGGTCCAAGACGATCTCTCTATTGTGACAAAAGGGACAGCGGAAGTTGCATCCCGGAAGGTATACCGTCGCGGCGACACATCCATCCCAGTCGAGGAGCGAGGTCTTGGCGAATCCTACTATTCTCATGGTTTCCAATCCCTAGAATGCTGATGTAATCTTAGTCTTATCCAAGGGTCGTTAAAAACCTTTTAGGGCTCCAAGTCGTTCCCGAACTTGGAAAATGCCAATGAATCTTCCTTCCGTCTCGGACTGTCGGGAAAAGAATCTGAAGGCGTTGAAGCACAAAGATCTCAAAGTGCCACAGGTCGCGATCTACACGGGACCTGGCTCCTCCCACTCATGGATCTGGCTGGTCGAAGCGCTCGAACGAATGGCGTTCTACAGGATGAGATTCGTCAGCTGGAATCAGATCGGGACAGATCTTCCTGCTGATGTTCTGATCGTGCCAGGAGGTGACACCTACCGACTGGCTGAGACTATCGGCTCCCCCCGATTCGAGCAGCTTGAGCAATGGATAGTCGAAGGCGGCAAATACGTCGGGATATGCGCTGGTGCGTACCTTCCACTGTCCTCTTCATCTCCTCCTCTCGATCGGTTCAACATTGTGAAGAGCAGGATTCGCAATCTCACGAGACGCCTGCCAACACCAATATCGATGGAAGATAAATTCTCTGTTCAATATGGATGCTCTTATGTCTATCACCCGGTCAGAGGGCCCGTGGTCGTGGATTTTGACGGCGTTAAATTCGTCGCCCCACTATATGGCGGTCCTGCCTGGGAAGGGCGGGGCGACGCAGAATGTCTGTGCACCTACGGGTCTTTCAATAGTGGAACGATCTTTCTAACGGAAGAGGCAATAGCCCGCGAGACATTGATAGGCAGACCAGCGGCGCTTAGAAAGGAGTACGGCGATGGTGCGCTTTACCTTCTAGGACCACACTTCGAGCACCCAGATCATCCTGGGAGCAATGGAGTGATTGGCGGCATTCTGCTCAATGAGAACGATCATCCATTTCGTGATGTCGGCAACCGAGATGATCATCGTATCGTGTCTGAAGTGAGGCTAGGAGAGCTGAAAAGGATCATCTCGAATGCTAGGGTGACATACAGGGGACTTGATGGCGCTCGTTGGAGGATCGGCTGCAAGACCTGGGATCACGAAAAGATAGGCTATTTCGTGAACGCGATCTGGGATAGGATCCTTCGCGCAGAGGAAATGAATCTGGACATCGCTTTGCCCAGAAGGGTGCAAGATGGATTCTCGAATTGCCTGACAAGGATGCGGGACATGCAGTTCGCGATGAGAGCTGGAAATGACGCAACGAGACTGGCCGAGCCTCTGTTCATGGAGCTGGCGGACACATCCTCGATCTTCTTCGATTCATATTTCCTAGCCCTCAGGTCCTCGATCGAGAACTGAGGCCTCAACCTCGTAGCAGGCAGCAAAAGGTTTTTTGGAACGGGATGCCTACCACGACCAAGTTCTGGAGCAGAATCTGATGCCAGCAGCTGTCGCGGTCATTGGCGGGGGAATCTCAGGGGTCCAGGCCGCCTTGGACATTGCGAACGCTGGCGTTCAAGCCTATATCATAGAGCGCGGCCCAAGTCTGGGCGGTCACATGGCCCAGCTGGACAAGACATTCCCAACCAATGATTGCTCCACCTGCATACTCTCTCCGAAGCTCGTTGAAGCATCCCGACATCCGCTGATCAAGATAATGACCCAGACCGAGCTCGTGAGCATGAAAGGGGAGAGCCCGAACTTCGCCATGGAGATACGTCACCGTCCTCGTTATGTCGCTGAGGATCGATGCGTCGCTTGTGGGATATGTGCTGAGAAGTGTCCCACAAAAGTGCCGAGCGAGTTCGACCTGAACCTTGGGACCAGGAAAGCGATTTTCATCCCTTTTGCCCAAGCCGTGCCGCTCAAGTACTCCATCGACCCTGAGCACTGCCAATACCTTTTGAAAGGTAGTTGCGGTGTCTGCAAGAAGGTCTGCCCTTCCGGGGCAGTAGACTTCGATATGTCCGAGTCCCTGGAGACGATCGAGGTCGGCGCTGTGGTGATCGCGACGGGATTCGAACCCATGGAAGCCTCTCAATTCAGAAACTACGGCCATGGCATCTACCCGGGAGTGCTCACCTCATTGGAGTTCGAGCGTCTGTTGAGCCCATCTGGTCCGACTGGTGGCAGATTAGTGCTACCAGGCAAGACAACTCCACCGAGATCGATCGTACTGATCCAATGCGTTGGTTCTCGGGATTCACGTTTCTGCGCGCATTGCTCAAGATTCTGTTGCATGGCCTCGATCAAGCAGGCTCTAGTCGCATTGGAGCATGAACCATCAATCGAGAGTATTCACATCTGCTACCTAGATTTGAGGACATATGGGAAGGATTTCGATAGATACGCGGATAGGGCCAAGGGGGAAGGCATTGGTCTCCTCAAGGGGAAGGCCGCTGAGGTTTCAGAAAGCGATGATGGACTTCGGGTAAAGGTCGAAAACGTGGTGACCGGAGAGGTCCGAGCGATCGAGACCGATATGGTCGTCCTTGCGATGGCGGCCACCCCTCCTCGAGGCCTCAAGGAATTGGCTGAAGCTCTGGGGATAGGGATTCGCGAGGACGGATTCATCGACGTCAAAGAGAAGGAAGGCAGCCCGGTCAGGACGACGAGGGAAGGGGTCTTTGCGGCAGGGTGTGTCAACGGACCCAAGGACATCCCTGACAGTGTCTGCGAGGCATCGGCCGCTGCGGCGCAAGCGCTTGCGCTTTTCCCTGACAGGGAGCCCATTGGCATACTCGAGCGTTTTTACAGAGATGTGTCTGGTGAGGACGTCAGAATTGGGGTGTTCCTCTGCCATTGTGGCACGAACATAGCCTCCGTCATCGACATGCTGACGGTCTCCAACGCCGTAAAAGGAATCCCTGGTGTCGTCCATGTGGAGGAGAACCTGTTCTCTTGCTCTGAGAGCACGCTGAATGAGATTGCGAACAAGATAGAGGCCGAGAAATTGAATAGGATCGTGGTCGCCTCATGCTCCCCGAGAACCCATGAGCCAGTATTCCGAGATACTCTGGCAGAGGCTCATCTCAATCCATACTTGTTGGAGATGGTGAACATACGGGATCAGTGCTCCTGGGTTCATAGAAAGGAGCCCGAGCGGGCGACGAGGAAGGCGATCGAACTGGTAAGGATGGGCATCGCGAAAGCATCTCTGCTCGAGCCTCTGCAACCCTCATCAATATCCCTGACTGCTGGCGCATTGGTCGTGGGCGGAAGTCTGGCAGGAATTTCCGCAGCCATGGATCTAGCAGCTCAAGGGTACGAGGTCACACTGGTGGAGGAATCCAATACTCTCGAGGATCTGAGAATGGTGGTCGTAGAAGACGCGAACGGAACCGGTCCATCACCTCTTCGAAATCGACTAAAGAAGGTGGTCGAAGAGAATAAGTTGGTCATCAAGACCGGCGTGCGATTGAAGGCCGTAGAGGGTTCAGTGGGCAATTTCAGAATCTCTTTTGATGATGGCACGAACCTCAGCGCCGGTGTCATGATTCTCGCCCCATGTGGTAGACCAGCTACGATGAGCACCCCTGAACTTCCCGGTACATTGACCGCCCAAGATCTGGATGAGATACTCCAGAGAGATGCATGTTTCCCGGATCAGATATCATTCATACAGTGTGTAGGTGTCAGAAACGAAAGGCTCGGCTGCTCTCGGTTCTGTTGCCTAAGGACGCTCGACCAAGCGCTCAAGGTGCGGCGAATGGGAAAAATCGTGAACATTCTCTACAGAGACTTGATGTTCTACCAAAGGGGAGCAGAGGAACTCTATGCAACGGCATGTGGGGAGGGAGTGCGATTCTTTCAATATGATGGCGTGCCATCGATCAAAGAAGGCAGGTTGGAGTTCAGTTCTCCTGTCGATGGAGATCTCTCAATCCCTGAGGGACTCATCGTTCTGGGCGTTGGAATGGCGCCGGCCGCTTCAATCGCTGAGCTGAGCAAGATGTTGAGAGTACCGATCTCCGGTGAGGGGTTCTTCCTGGAGAAACATCCGAAGCTTGCGCCGGTTGAGTTCGCTGTCGATGGCATATACTTGGCCGGTAGTGCTCAGTATCCGATGACCCCAGTCGAGTCGATCATCCAAGGATCAGCAGCGGCGGCCAAAGCGTCATCGATTCTTAGCAGGAAGACTCTTCTCTCATCGCCGGTCATCTGCACCGTTGACAGCGGAAAGTGCAGGGGGTGTGGGGATTGTGAAGCGTTGTGCAAGTTCGGTGCCGTCAGAATCGTTCTGATCGGGGACAATAAGGTCTCCGAGATAAACCCAGTGCTCTGCAAAGGATGCGGCGTCTGTGCGGTTTCGTGTCCCTCGAATGCGATAATCGCGAAGGGGTTCACTGACAGACAGCTGACCGAGGCAATATGTGTACTTATGGAGGGCGAGACATGAGCTGGCATCCAAAGATAATCGCCTTCTGCTGTAATTGGTGCGCATATGCTGGTGCGGATCTCGCTGGCATATCCCGAATACAGTACTCTCCAGACATCAGAATCTTGAGGGTCATGTGCTCCGGAAGGGTCGATCCGGCATTGGTCTTGAAATGCTACGAGAGAGGAGCTGACGGGGTCATGGTTCTTGGTTGTCATCCAGGTGACTGCCGTTATATAGCTGGAAATGAGGAAGCGCAGAGACGGGTTGAGACCACGAGAGATTTGATGGAGCTGCTCGGAATCGACCCGAGAAGGCTTCTGCTGGAATGGATCTCCGCCTCAGAAGGCGAGAGATTCGCCAATGTCGCCAACGAATTCGTGGCCACGATAACTAGCATGGGGCCATCTAGAGGTGATCACGATGCCCATCATTGATAGTGCCAGGAAGTTCGGGGTTTCAGCATGCATTGACTGCGGAAAATGCAGTTGGGGTTGTCCAGTGTCTCACAAAACAGGTGAGTTCTCGCCCCGCAGGGTCGTGGAGAATTTCCTCGGCACAGGTAATATTCCCATGGACAAGGGATTGTGGGACTGCATGACTTGTGGCATGTGTTCGCAACTATGCACTTCAGGAGTGAGTTTCCATGAATTCATCAGGGAGACGCGTCCCTCGATCAGAAGATCGATTCCTCCTGAGACCACGCACAGCGACATCCTCCATATTATCCAGAATCTCACCTCTCTCGATCATATCAAGCCAAGAACAAATAACTGGATGACCTCCGATCTGGAGTTGGATGAGCGATCATCAACACTCCTGTTCGTGGGATGTACTCCCTATTATGATGTCATCTTTAGACATCTAAGGAAGGATCTCCTTGAGATCCCTCGCTCTTCCACAAGACTGTTGAACTCATTGGGAATTCGACCACGTGTCCTGGAACAAGAACGATGTTGTGGGCATGATGCTTACTGGCTCGGAGATGAGGAGAGATTCAGGAAGCTTGCCGAAGCCAATGTAGATGCGATCGAGAGAACCGGTGTCGATAGGGTCGTGGTCTTTTGTCCCGAATGCTATGTCACGCTAAGACAGCTCTATCCCAAGTTGCTAGGCCCTCTTGGATTCCAGGTCGAGAATCTGACGGTTCTGCTGGCAGACGCACTTCGCAAAGGTGAGATTGACTTTGCCGGCTCGGCCGGGACCTTGACGTACCATGATCCATGCAGACTGGCAAGACATGCTGGAATCACCGAGGAACCGCGAGCGTTGCTGAAAAAATTCTCGACCCTGGTCGAGATGCCAAGATTTGGGACCATGAGCCCATGCTGTGGGACCTCATGTTGGATTAACTGCGATGCCTCCACCAAGGTATGGCAGTCAGAGAGGCTCAGGGAAGCCAAGATGACGACGGCCGATTCTCTTGTGACGTCCTGCCCCAAGTGCCTGCTTCATTTCTCATGCGCGATGCACGATAGCGCGTCAGGATCCCCAGAGTGGAGCATTCCCATAGATGACATCCACGTATTGGCCGCCAGGAACTTATTCAAACGCTAGTCCCTCGTCGAAGCTTTGACCTACGATATCCGTGAGCCAATCTTCCAGAGCTTGTACGTTCATCTCTCGATCCCCCGAAAGCTCTTTAATACCCCTCCGACGTGCCAACAGTCGGTAGATGAGCAATGATAAATAACGATGACATGATTCTGCCGATGTTCCCAGGAGGTCCCACTTGGTAGGCGTCTTCCTTTGTAGCTGCGGCACGAACATCGCCGGAATCGTTGACATCGATGCTCTCCGCGATTTCTTTTTGAAACAAGGGCACGTGGTCGAGGATCACTTGTTCTTGTGCTCCCAGGCCGGGCAGGACTTGATCAAGAAGACCGTCAGGGAGAAAGGCCTGGACAGGATAGTCATCGCATCCTGTTCCCCAAAGCATCATTGGGGGATATTCAAGGATTGTGTCGGGGAGGTCATCAATCCATACATGTGGGAAATGGCCAACATACGTGAGCAGTGCGCCTGGACCACCCTCGACAAGGAGAAGGCGACACAAAAGGCTAAAGCGCTAGTATCTGGAGCAATCCAAAGGGTTCAACATCACAATCCGATTGGAAGCATTGACGTACCGGTCTTGAAGAGAATTGCCGTGATCGGTGCCGGGATCGCGGGAATGCACGCTTCACTTGAACTGGCAGACAAAGGTTTCGAGGTAATCTTGGTCGAGAGGGAGTCTAATCTGGGCGGCAACATGGTCAGACTGGACAGGACATTCCCGACGGATGACTGCGCGATGTGCACGGTATCGCCGATTTTGAATGATGTGATGATGAACAAGAGGATCAAGATTCATACGATGACAAAGGTCGACAAGTTCGAGGGAAGGCCCGGTGAGTATCGTCTGACCTTACAGAAGCGACCCAGATATGTTGACTATTTGAAATGCACCGGATGCGGAGCTTGTGGAAAAAGCGAGGTGCAGGTCTCCGCTCCGATGTTCAACCTCCCCTTCATGGTGGACCGGATCAGGATAGGTCAAGAGAACTGTACGATGTGCGGCGCCTGCTCCAAAGCTTGCTTCCATGGTGCCATCTCACAAGTAGAGAAGAAGACGATCCCCCTCTACGATCGGACGAAGTGTGTTGGATGCTGGAAATGCAGAGAAGCATGCAAGTTCGAAGCCCTTCAGATCATCAATGTCTGTCCGGTCGTCGTGCCGAGCGAGTTCGATCTCGGGCTTGGATATCGCAAGGCCGTCTTCATTCCCAACTCACAGGCAGTGCCACTCAAGTACTTGCGCGACCCGATACATTGCCTCAAGCTCAATGGTACAATGGACTGCCAAGGTTGCGCCTCCGTGTGTGGCCCTGGCGCGATTCTAGAAGACGACTCCGGGGAGACTCTCGAGATCCTTGTCGGTGCCGTTGTCGTCGCCACGGGATATCAGGAGTACGACCTGAGTGGCACAGAATACCACGTCGATAATCCGAACGTCGTTACTGGTCTTCAACTGGAGCGCCTCTTGAGCCCTGCCGGTCCAACGGGCGGCAAGCTGGTAAGGCCGAGCGATGGCCTTGTCCCGAAGACCGTGACCTTCATTCAATGCGCCGGGTCCAGGGACATTGATCGTAAGGAGTACTGTTCCAAGATCTGTTGCATGTATGCGACCAAGAACGCACGCTTGATCAAGAGCGACCATCCTGAGATAGACGTCAAGGTGTGCTACACTGACCTGCGCGCTGCTGGCCGGGGCTATGAGGAGTATTTTGACAAGGCGAGGGAAATGGGCATCGAATTCATCAGGGGCCAGGTCGGAGAGGTCGTCCCCTACGGTGATAGACTTATCGTCAAATGTGAGGACACGTTCCTGGGTAGACCCATTGAGTTGCCGTCCGATCTTGTCGTTCTCTCCGCTGCCATGGAACCTTCTATCGGCACGATCGAGATGGAGAAGCTGGTCCCCTTGGTTCCGGGAAAGGACGGGTTCATCGCTCCAATGCACATCAAGATCGCTCCTGTCGACACGACCACCATGGGGATATTCATTTGCGGCACGGCCGAGTCCCCAAAACCGATTCAGGAGTGCATCACCGATGCTGGTGCAGCCGCGTCGAGGGTCGCCTCTTTCCTTCAGAACAACGTGATGACCGTCGACCTTGTGACCGCGTGCATAGATCTGGACAGATGCACAAGATGTGGTAAATGCAAGGAGATTTGCGTGTACGATGCGATCAGGGTGGTCGACGGCCAGTTCGAGGTCGTTGACATTTCCTGCAGGGCATGCGGTAAGTGCGCCGCGGATTGCCCGACCAATGCGATCGATCTGAGGCTCAACGATGATATCCAGCTTGAGAGCTCCGCTCGGGGCATCATGCAGGTTGACAAGGATTCCATCATCGCGTACTCGTGTGAACAGTGTGGGTACAATGCAGCGGATCTAGCTGGGACCGCGAAGAACTTCTACTCGACCGAGATCAAGATAATCAAGGTACCATGCAGCGGAAGGGTGTCCCTCGCTCACATGCTCCTTCCTTTCGAAATGGGAGCGAAGGGCGTCATGCTTGCCGCATGTCTGGAGGACCAGTGTCACTTCATAGATGGGAACAAAGACTCCAAGAAGAGGGTCGAGCTTGCGAAGAGGACACTGGATCTCATGGGTATCGGCGGTGATCGATTACAGTTCTTCAACGTCTCTTCGGCTGAAGGAGACAAGTTCGTCCAGGCCGTGAAGAAGATTCTCAACGACACGAAGGAGGATTGAGATGGAGAGGTCCTGCGGAGGTGTCGAAGGTCCGATCGAATGCACTACCTGCAAGAAATGCACCTTGACATGTCCAGCAGAGCTCGACATCCCTGACATAATCAGACTTTATAGATATCAGGAGTCACCGAAAGGATCGCACCGCGGTCTGTTCCTTCTGACGCAGAAGATGATGGCGAGGAGTGACCCTGAGCCGTGGCTGTCTACCGACCTCGATACCGAGAAAGATGACGTCTACTACTTCCCAGGCTGTCTCCCTCTTTTCGACGATCTACTGGGATGGGAAACCAATTATAGGCGAGCGGGAAATGCCGGCGTTGCCCTCCTCAATCATCTGGGCATTTCCCCAAAGATAATATATGGATGTTGCGGGCACGACCTATACTATTCGGGCAACCTGGACCACTTCAATGTTCTGAAGGCCAGATTGAAGGAAGAGATCCAGGGAAAGGTCGTCGTTGGATGCGCAGAATGCTACCATGCGCTCAAGAACCTCCATGGATTCGATGTCGTTCATATTTCTGAGTTTCTGGAAGGCAGAATCGATGGTCCGCGAGTATCTTCGTCGAAGGTCACTTATCACGATCCGTGTCGTCTCGGACGGTACAACGGTATTTACGATGCACCTCGGAACATGCTTGGATCAGTGTCCGTCCTCAACGAGATGGACAACTCAAGGGAGAACGCGCTCTGCTGCGGTGTCTCAGCCTGGCTGAACTGCAACAGTGCGTCAAAGGACAATCGGGTGAATCGGTTGAGAGAGGCTGTCGCAACCGGAGCTGACTACCTCGTCACGACCTGCTGCAAGTGCAGGATACACCTTGATTGCGTCTATCATGAAGAACAGTACAAGGGCGATCCACAGAAGATATCGATCGTCGATTTCCAGGAGTTCATCGCGGATTCGATAGGGATCAAGGTACCAGAGTCTGCCACTGGATCCTCCAACAAAGGCAAGAGGCTCCAGGTCCTGGACCTGACCGACAACCTTGAAGGACATCTACTATCCACTTCCGTCGACAACTTGTTCAATTGCACTACCTGTGAGAGATGCAGGGAGGAATGCGATTTCGAGTTCAATCCTGTTGAGGTCGTTGAGGACTTCAGACGGACCTTCGTATCTGAAGGCTGGAATCCCGAACCGCACAGGAAAATCGTTGAGAGATTGAAGCAGACCGGCAATGTCTTTGGTGATGAAGAGAAGGTCATCAGATCGAGCAAAGCGACAAGCCATGTCTACTTTCCAGGCTGCGTCGCCGTCTCACGAAGACCGAGCCTTATGAGCGACACCATCACAATCCTCGATGCATTGGGGGTCGATTACGAGATCCCAGAAGGTCTGGTCTGTTGCGGGAGCGTCTTGAAGCGCACCGGTCATGACGCATCGTTCCTGATGGAGCAGAACAGAAGGGTCATCGCAGGGAGGAAGGTCATAGCTTCCTGCGCAGGTTGCTATGCGACCCTCGCCAAGAACTACGGGGATATCGATGTAGTGCACATCTCCCAGTTCTTGGAGGACAAGCTTGAGAACTTGAATTTGAAATCTATCGCGGCCAGAGTTGCGTATCACGATCCCTGCCATCTCGGTCGGAAGATGGGAGAATATGACGGGCCGAGGTATTTGTTGGGGAAGGTACCAGGCATCGAGATCCTCGAGTTCCGAGATTCGAGAGAGGAGGCCGTCTGCTGCGGTGGGGGCGGGGGCGTCAAGTCCGGCAATCGAGATCTGGCGAATGATCTTGGTCGCAAAAGGATGGAGGAAGCAGCGTGTCTGAACGTTCGGGCCGTCGTGACCTCCTGCCCGTTCTGCGAACTCAATCTCGAGGAGAACGGCAGCATTCCAGTGCTTGACGTCGTCGAGATCGTCGCGAAATCTCTCAAAGGTGAGCAACTATGACGATCGAACTTCCAGATATCATCAAGGAATTCGACCTGAAGAGATGTATGCAGTGCGGAAAGTGTACGGCTTCATGTCCCGCTGGTTTCGAGTCCAACCTAAGGACGCGATTGGTCATCTACCTTGCGAAGTCGGGGACGGACGTGCTTGACATGAAGGAGCTATGGTGTTGCACCACTTGCTATAGCTGCCAGGAACGTTGTCCGAAGAACGTGAAGGTCACAGACGCGATCATACGCCTTAGGAATCTCGCTGTGAGAAACAAGAACTTCCCGAAGATCCACATCGCGGCCATAAACGCCATAAAGGACACATCGAATGGCTTTCCGCTCACACCCGAAGTTTCCAAGATAAGATCTTTGCTCGGTCTTCCAATCGAGCCTCACGACGTCGCCCATGATGCAGAGGAGCTCAAGAAATTTAAGATATTGTTGGATTCCCTATCGCTCCTGGACCTTGTGGAGGTGGTGCCAGAATGAAGTATTCACTCTTTCCTGGCTGCATAGCCAAGAACATGTATCCCTCCATCGAGAAGTCGACTGAGATCATTTTCAGACAGCTTGGCATAGATCTCATCAGGGACGCCTATACCTGCTGCCCGGCACCGGGTGTCATAAGGAGCTACGATTTCGATTCCTGGCTCGTCATCGCGGCCAGGAACCTCGCGACCGCTGAAAAAAGCGGATCGGATCTGATGACAATATGCAACGGTTGCTATGGCACGCTCCATGCCGCGAACCAGCATCTGATCGGGCATCAGGATGCGCTCAAGATGGTCAACGAGAAGATGTCAACGATCGGGGTGAGCTACTTCGGGAGGACCAAGGTCGTCCACTTCGTCGATGTAATCGGTGACATGATCCCTCAGATCCGTGAGAATGTCAAAGTCGAGCTGGGTCTGAAGATCGCGATCCATTATGGTTGCCACTACCTCAGACCTTCCATCGATTCAGGCCAGAACCCGGAGAATCCCGAGATTCTGGAAGGAATCGTTCGTGCACTGGGTTGTGAGAGTATCGAGTTCCCAGAAAAGCTGAGCTGCTGCGGTGCAGGCGGAGGCGTCTGGAGCGGGGACGAGCAGGTCTCGCTCAGAATACTGGAGAAGAAGCTCAGATTCATCAAAGAGTCTGGAGCGGATTGCATTCTGGACGTCTGTCCGTTCTGCCACTTGCAGCTAGATCAGGGGCAGAAAAGGCTGAAGGCCAGATACGAGATCCCTGTGCTGCATCTCAGTCAGTTGATCGGACTTTCATTCGGGACCAAGGACAAGATACTCGGTCTTCACACGCACATGGTCTCGACGCGGGACATCGCGAGGAAAGCGAAAAAGGCCAGAAGAGAGATCGCATTGGATGGTGATTGAGGAACACTCGAGAGCGACCGATCGCTACTTCTCATCAGGGCTCCAAATGATGCCTTTGTCTTGGAGCTTCTTCTTCATATGGCCCCCTGGACCACCCCTCTCCAGTCTTGCCTTCTCTATGCATGTCTCGTCATCGCAGACGAAGGCCGCGAAGAGGAAGTGCTTTGCCGGTTTTCCACAGTATTGGCATGGTCGTTTCTCGATGGTCATTGGATAGCCTAACGAACGAGGTCCATTTTAGTTTTGCGTAAACCCCTGAACCTCGGAAGGAAAACAGTATAAAGATTGGGCGCCATCGGCTTTCTTCGTGAAGATCTCTGTGATGGACCCATCGCTTCCAGATGCTCTCCGAAAGATTCTTCCCGAAATGCAGCTTTGGAAGTGTCATCAGTGCGGTCAATGTTCCTCGGTCTGCCCGAGCTATCAGCACGGAGGGATCAGGATCGGGGAGATCATCGAGCGAGCTTCCGTCGGTGCGCTCGAGGTCTCCAGGGACCCCTCGATTTGGCTTTGCATGCTGTGCCAGGGATGCACCGAAAGATGTCAGCTTGGAGCCAATCCTGCGACGGTCATCACACTCATAAGAAATATCGCCGCTGCGTCCGGCAATCTCCCCAAACACTTGGCCGAGGAGGCGAAACTATTCCTCGAGACTGGTCTATCCTTTCCGCAGACAGGTCTTACAAAGAAACTTAGGAAGGAGATGGGTTTGAAGGAAGTAGAAGTGGAAGATTCATCTCTTAGGGATCTGAAGTTAATCGTCAGTCGAACTAGGTTGGGGAGGCTCAAACTTGAGTGATAACGTATATCTTTTTAGAGGTTGTCTGATCCCGACAAGGCTTCCATTCCTCGAGCGCTCTTCGCTATTCGTTCTCGATAAGCTAGGGATCAATCACGAACTCCTTCCCAACGCAACTTGCTGCATAGAACCGATTGGATTGAGGTCTCTTGCCTTGGACACCTGGCTTGTCGTCGCGGCCCGCATGCTCTCGATCGCGGAACGAGATGGAAGGGACATACTGACGCTCTGCAATGGCTGTTATATATCACTGAAGGAGGCGCGTCAAATACTTCGATCAAAAGGGGAGAGGGACAAGGTGAATTCGATCTTGGATGAGATCGGAATGGAGTATAAAGGGAAGGTGGATGTCCAGCATCTCTACGGTCTCCTCAAGGGCATTGGGAGGGAGATCGAATCTTGCGTAGTCTCGCCGCAGGATGCTTTCAAGGTCGCCATTCATCCTGGTTGTCATATCGTCAGGCCCAGCGAAGTCACGGGAATAGGCCGACACTTCTCCCCCAATGTTCTGTCCGATATCGTGAGTTTGGCTGGAGCGAAGGTCGCATGGACCCAGGACTGGCCGAGGTGCTGCGGAGGAGGGATCTCTGGAACGAGCAACGATCTATCCGTGAAAGTCCTCGAGGACGCCCTTTGCGAATTCAAGGAGGCAGGTGCAAACAGCATTCTGACTCCCTGCCCTTTCTGTTTTCTGCAATTCGATTTGAAGCAAAAGGACGGGATACCAGTACTGTATCTTTCGGAGCTTGTCGCTCTGGCCTTTGGGGCTTCACCTGAGAGCATCGGGCTCAAATATCACAGAACAAAGGTCGTCGTTTAGGGGCTTCCCCGCGACTCGGCGGTCTCGGCTGCCTTTATCGAATGGATCTCAAGATTGAACTGTATCGCTCTCGCAGAGTGTGTGATCCATCCAATCGAAAGGATGTCCGCGTGCTTCGCGTACCTATGAGCGTTCTCCGCTGTCAGTCCTCCAGACACTTCAATGAGCACTCTGTCGTTCAGCTTCTTGACTGCGAGCGAAGCAACCTCCACCTTCTCAACGCTCATGTTGTCCAGCATGATGATGTCTGCACCAGCCTTAGCAGCCTCAACCGCCTGCTCGATCGTTTCTACCTCCACCTCGATCTTCTTCGTGAAGGAGACGCTCTTGGCTTTCGACACCGCCTGAGTGATGCTTCCCACGACCCTGAGGTGGTTGTCCTTGATCAAAATCGCATCGTCCAGACGGTATCGGTGCGGGTCGCCACCGCCCACGACCACCGCCTTCTTCTCGTAGACTCTGAATCCAGGCGTGGTCTTCCTTGTTGCCGCGATCTTCACAAGAGGGTTGTACTTCCTGCACTCCTTCGAGAGAGCGTTCGTGGTGGTCGCGATTCCGCTCATCTTCATCAGGAAGTTCAATGCAAGCCGTTCGCCTAGGAGTATCTTCTTAAGAGGCCCTTCTACGACGAGGACGTCCATCCCCTTTGTTACCCTATCTCCGTCCCTGGCCATGGGGTAGGTCTTCACATCGAGCTCCCTGAAGATCTCCGCTGCCTCTTCAAGACCGGCGAGAATGCCCTCCTCGTTGGCTGTGATCCGCGCGCTTCCCAGCTCATCCTTGATAAGGATGTCACTGGTGATATCGCCGAACCCCACATCCTCTTGAAGATACGCCTCCATCTTCGTCATCTAGCGTGGAATGCTGCTATGGAAATATAAAGTATTTGTTATCTGGCTAGATATTGACGGTGCCAGCTCATCGAATATCGGGTAGTTGACTAACAGCATTATTGGGTCTCACGAAGAAGGTCAGCGTTCGACTTCGAAGTAGATCTTCATGAGCGTCCTGTACTCGACAATTCTGCTGCCCTCAATCTTGCATTCCATCTCTCCAGCTCTCGCCCACTTCATACCTCGAACGCTCTTGGATGCAACGTCGACTGCGTTCTGGGCCGCTTTCGCAAAGCTATCGTCCGATATGCCCACGATGTCAATGACCTTCTGGACCAATTCAATACCTCCAGTCAGTTATGTGAGACAAGAATACTTAAGTGATTCCTTCGATCAAGGCGTTGCATCCTCTCCTACGCATGAAATGTACGTTTATCGGCCGATATTGAATCAAGTCTCTTCGTCTCATCATTGAAAAAGAAAATAAGGCTATTTGGCGTTACATCGATGCGATGAGCTCCATAACAGGTCCTCTTCAAGGCTTCTGCAATGAGATCAGGAGGAGGCTGAAGTCTGAGCTCGGAAGATTCTACACTGACGGCTATATGAGTCGCTACCTACCTCAGATATGGGTCTTCAAAACGGAGAATGAGACGTTCACTATGATCATGGACCGCGAGGGCGACGTCATTCTGACCGGCGTCGCGAGCAGGTCTCCAGACGTTACAGTGTTGACCACCAACCTCGTTCTTTCGGAAGCGTTGCAGTACAACTCGAAACCGAAATGGCAGTGGCACGTGACCTTCAACACCAGGAAGGGAGAGGCCGCATACACCTACATGAGAGGGAAGTTCGGTCTTTGGGGTTGAATGGAGCAGGGCTGAACGCAGATCTCAAAGTTCGAATTCTTCCCCAGGTTTTGGCAGGAAGATCTCGTGATCGCCCTCGAGGTCCTTCGCAAGAGCCTCCCTATTGTCACTATGACACAAGACTATCTTCTCAGGATCGCATCCGTTGATGAAGTCAAGGAGTTCATTGTGGTCGGCGTGAGCTGAGAGATCGAACGCCTGTGTCTCGCACTTTATTTTCTCTTTCACCCCGAGGATGTTGATCGCCTTCTCGTCGAGGAGCATTCTACCATTGGAGCCCTCCACCTGATACCCAGTGAGTAGGATCGCATTCCTAGGATCGTCCTTGAGGTTCTGAAGGTACGAAATCACGGGCCCTCCGTCAAGCATTCCGCCCGTCGTGACGATGACCTCTCCTTTCATCGCTCTCTGTCTTCCAGCGGGGGTTCTGACCTCGTTGAAACGGTTACGGGCCCTTTTCAGATTCTTCTCCGACCTGAGATACTCTGGTCGTCCGAGGTAAAGGCTTGTCACCGTCTTGCCCATACCATCCACCCACATGTCGAAATTCGCATCTCTCAGGACGAGCATGACCTCCTGCGTTCTTCCGACCGCAAAGCATGGAATGATCACCTTCCCACCCCTTCCGACGACCTCTTTTATCTTCTGAAGGAACTGGTATTCAGTTTTCAAGCGATTCGGGTGGAGCCTTCCCGCGTAGGTAGCCTCTATGATCAGGTTGTTGCACTTCACCGAGTGCGCCCCCCAAACTAGCTGCATGTTCAAGGTGTGCAGGTCCCCGGTGAAAAGCGTGACCTCCTCCCCTCTGATCTCGTACATCGTTGCTCCTGGCACGTGTCCGGCACTGTGTAGCTTCACTTCGAACCCCGCGACATCTATGGTCTCGCCGAACTCCATCGGTATGAAGTTCCTCATTGAGGTCTCGATATCGGCCGGATCGAAAGGGCGGGGATACCCTTCTGCATTCGCGACCTTCAGACTGTCCTGCAATAGGATTTGCGTGACGTCTATCGTTGACGGCGTTGCGACGACCTCTGTGTCGTACTTTCCGCAGATCCACGGCATCATTCCACTGTGATCCAGGTGACAATGGGTAAGGAAGGCATAATCGACGGGAGGACTCGGTAGCGGGTATGCCGGAGGTTTCGATGGTCTCATGCCATACTCAAACAACAGGTTCGCGTTCTTGTGTGAGAGGAGCATTCCCATTCGGCCAACCACATCCGCTCCTCCTAGGAATTTGACTTTCATTGACTTCACCTTTACTTGCCGGTCTATTCACCGATCAATTGTATGACGACGTTCCTGTTCCTTCCCTTGACGTCCAGTTCGACCAACACTACCTGCTGCCAAGTGCCAAGATCGGGAATGCCACCGTGGAAGGGAACCGTCAGGGAAGGGCCTAGAAACGACGATCGGACGTGGGAGTGTCCATTGCCATCACCCCACATGAGATGGTGTTCATACTCAATGTCCTTCGGGATCGAACGATCAAGGGCTTTTCTGATGTCTTTCTGTAGACCCGGTTCGTATTCTATAGTGATAAGGGCAGCGGTAGAGTGTGGAACGAACACACAAGCCAAACCATCAGACATCTTGGAGGCGACTATCGCCATCCGCAATTCCTCAGTCATGTCGACGATCTCACCCTCCGTATTGGACTTGACGTTGAGGACCTTCCTGAACATCTCCATGCTATCGGGCAACTGCTACTTTGTGATATGTATTAACCTTTTGCGGTGTTTCGATAAGATTGGTCTTGATCGGTTCTGGTGATCGATTCGCAGCCAAATGAAATAGCCTTTCCTTGCTGGGTCGTCATACGGGAGAGTCCATGGCCTTGGTCAAATCGACAATTCACCTTGTGGGACATCGACACCTTCGAGAAAAAGGATTAATATTCACGATTCGAATAGCCTAGGCCGTGTCCGATTTCGTTTCGGATATTCGCTTGGCCTTGCGCAAGGATCCCCAACCCAACGACCGAGTCTGGCTCCGATCTGGTTACAGGGTCATGCTCATAAAAATGGGAATTGAGAAGGCCGGAAGCATCAACAAGCTCGGTCGTGAGCTGGGCTATCGTTCAAAGGTGCATCCCGGTTGGAGCGTAAGGCAGATTCTTCTTGGGGAACAGGCATTTCCGTACGATCGTTTGAGGACTCTTGCAACATACCTGGATTATCCTATGGATGAGATACTGAAATACCAGGCCAAGCCTGAGAGAGTAACGCTTGAGAGCACAAGGAGAGCGTTAAGACAATACGGACTCTGGTACTACATACCAAGATAGGGGTCAGACAAACTGTCAGTCGCGATTTTTTTGGCAAGACTATCGACCTTCAATAATGCTTGTTTTGTATTTCATGGCATTCTGGACCGCTATTGTGGTCTTTGGAAGCCCTCCTACAAAAGAGATAAATACTATGATTGTCATAGATTACATCGTCGGACGTATGTCCGACCGAGGGATGGGATTTGCTATTTAGGAATAGACCTCGAGACAAGGACGAAGTGACAAACGACCTGGTGCACAGGAAGGTCTACCGCCTTGCCGAGACCTATGAGGATAGAGAGGCTGCGCTGTTCAAAAGGCAGAAAGTCACCTATAGCTTCTGGAGCGCAGTGAAATACACCCTGATTCTCTCGTTCCTGTTGTGGTGGTTGCCAATCATTGGCCAAATGATAGCCGGGTACGTCGGTGGAAGAAGGGCAGGTACGCCTTGGAGAGGTGTCATGGCCGCGATGATTCCTCTCGCGGTAATATTCACGATAACGGGAGCTATGAGCATCGGGCTCATTCCGACGCTAATATATGGGTTCAACATCGCCCCGGATGCGTTCTTTGGCTCGATTGCCGCTCAAGTTCCGTTCATTGCTCCCTATACCAACTTTGCAGCTTCATATCTGAATGAATTCGTATCATTGATGCAGTCAACTGCCTCCCTGAGGCTGGACAGCTACTTGATCACGGTTGCCTTCGCATACATTGGCGGAATTCTTTCCGACCAGACCAGGAGGGAATTGGAATATGTCACACATCACGGCAGTCCGAACACGACCGTCGTGGTGGAAGGCAACAATTCTCCACGAGAAAATACCTCCCCTCGTCCCTCCTGGTCACTATTTCATCGAGGATCGGCACGAGGAACCCAAGCTCGAAATACAGGTTTCGATGAAATGAGATCGCTCGGGGCAAGTGCAGAGTCAAAAGAAGATGAGCTCAGGCCCCTAAGATCAGCTCGCAGACAGATTGAAAGGGACGAGGCAAAGACATCGTTGACACCGAAGGAAAGGAAGCAAATTGAACAGCGTGCCCATACGATGTTCCAGAACCAGAAAAGAGTGGAAAAGACGGTTCATAAGAAGGCGAACGGATCCTCAGAAGGTCTAGTTGGCAGAGCCCTAAAGCCGAATGTTCCGAGAAACAGGCAGTTTACCGAGAAATCGCAGAGCAGCTCGACAGACTGGGAGTTCGTGTAGTCAATCGTTTCAATTTTCTGGGGGGATGATCCCCCTATATTCCAACTCATTTGGACCGAATCATTCTCGTCATTTCGCACTTCCCAACGAGATTCTGTATGCTCATCCTTGCTAACGCATTCGTGTCGCAGATTGTGGTATAGAAGGATATTTATACGACAATCCATTTCCTCGCCATTCGGCGATGAGGAAATGTTTTGTACGGAATGCAGATCACTGATGTTCCCTAGGGAAGGCATGTTCAGATGCAGCAAATGTGGAAAGGAACAGAAGATGAACGGGGAGAATGAGAAGTTCACAACGAAGCTTCGTCAAAAGGAAATGGCAATCATCGACTCGAACGCTCCTACTCTTCCGAAGACTCAAGTAGAGTGTACTACGTGCGGAAACAACGAGGCATTTTGGGTTCTTCGACAGACGAGAGCCGCTGATGAGCCGGAGACACGAATCTACCGTTGCACGAAGTGCGGTCATTCCTGGCGGGAATACTGATTCCAGCATGTTCACTTAATAAGGAAGGTTTATTATTGTCTAGGTATTTACAGGACTGTCGGGGGGAAAGTGATGCTTCATGCTAAGGTGAGATCTGAGACCCTAAAAGATATCGTCGACGTAGTCTCCACCCTTGTTGACGAGGCAAAGTTCAACGTAGCTGCTGATAAGCTTACTCTGAAAGCCGTGGATCCTGCTCACGTCGCCATGGTCAATTTGACCGTACAGAAGAGCGCGTTTGAGGAGTATTCCGCTGACGAGACCGAACTAGGCATCGATCTGGACAAGATGAAAGAAGTACTGAGGCTCTCTAAAGCTGGCGATCCTATCTATCTCGAGCAGGACGAGGAGCACAACCGTCTTGTCATCAGCGTGGGAAACATCACACGAAGGATGAATCTAGTCGATACGACAGGAATGTCGGATCCGAAAGTACCCAACCTCAGTCTTCCTGCGAAGGTAGCTGTGAACTCGGACGAGCTGCAGAAGGGAATCAAAGCAGCCGAGAGCGTGTCGGATCACATTGCGCTCACCGTCTCTTCCGACGGATTCGAGATGTTCTCTGAGGGCGAGACGGATTCGGTGAGCCTGAAGCTACCAAAGGACTTACTGGTCTCTCTGGAGTGCAAGGAAAAGGTACGAAGCTTGTTCCCACTCGATTATTTCTCGAACATGGTAAAGGCCATCCCGCCTGGTACAGTCGTGACGCTGAGCATCGGAAACGATTTCCCAGTGAAGTTGGAGTTCACGATGGCCGATGGAAAGGGAACTGTCGATTATCTCCTGGCACCGAGGATCGAGAGCGACTAGAACTTCAGATTCTCAATTATCTTCATTTCTTGATCGGGCGCTCGGATGACGATCATTATCTTGTCCCTTATCCCGCATTTTTCGATCTTGTCTTTCAACAACTCATCTATCTGGTAGATGCCTGCCGAGTTGTTCATCTCGATCTCAATCTTCACCGGTCTCTCCTCTCCTTTCGAAACCCTGACCTTGTCGATGGCCAAGGCAGAGACCGAGTGTATGTTCACACTCCCTGCCCTGAATGGTATTCGGGCTCTCCCCTTCTCCATGTCGAGGGCATCAGCAACGCGGGTCACTGACGCCTCCAGGGTGAGCGGTGTGAACTCTGCGTGGTGGGCTATCATAGCGTGCATCGTCTCGATTACCATTGTTGACAGATCCGGTTCCTTGTACAGATCGGCCAGCAACCTTCTTATGATCACGGGTGCGAGGATGAGGGAAAGTTCCTCGTGCTTGAGACGGTGAATCGCATGGCCGATGTCATGAAGGGCGCAAGCCAGAACGACCACGATCTCAGCATCCTCGTTTTTCATCTTGTGATCCGTAACGACGTTGGGTTTCTCCCCGCTGTCAACGAGAATTCGTAACATGTTCAAAGCGATCTTAGCCACAATCCGGACGTGTGTAGGACCATGGTCGTTGAATCCCATCCTGTCGATCGCGGTTATGTTGGAGGCACGCCAAAGCGCTGTTGTCTCCTGGTCGTGATTTATTCTCTCTACAACTTTCGCAAGGACCTTATTTCCATCAAAGGGAACGCCGAACGGGACCGTCATCGATTGTATATCGGCCTATCTGACTTAAATGCTAACTATCTCTGGTGTTCGATATCGAAGCTATCTCTTCGGGCCCACAGAAGGTTTTTAATCACTACATGGTATTGTCCAATTCTCCAGGCTATTGCTGTGAGGTGCATGTCTCTGAACAACACGAGCGCCGAGGAAATCGTCCTTTTGCGGCGGAAGGCGAATCTCATTCGTCAGCACGTTCTTCGGATGACCTTCGCAGCCGGTTCTGGGCATCCTGGAGGATCTCTCTCGTACGCAGACATACTTGCCGCGCTTTATTTCAAGCTCATGAACCATCGGCCCGCTGATCCCGCGTGGGAGGATAGAGACAGACTCGTGCTATCCAAGGGACATGCCGCTCCAGCATACTATGCTGCGCTCTCCGAAAGCGGCTATTTCCCCGTCTCGGAATTGCTGGAACTGCGCAAGTTGGGGAGTCGCCTCCAGGGGCACCCTTCTCGTGCCAAGACCCCTGGGGTCGAGATGTCCACAGGCTCTTTGGGTCAGGGACTGAGCGTGGCTAACGGCATGGCTCTTGCAGCGAGACTCGACAGAAGGTCGTACCGTGTCTTCTGCTTGTGCGGGGATGGAGAGATGCAGAGCGGCCAGATATGGGAGGCTGCGATGCTCGGCGCTCACTACAAATTGGACCACGTGACCGCTTTTCTCGATAGGAACAGATTGCAGATCGATGGCCCCACTGAGACCATAATGGCGATCGAGCCCCTCGCGAAGAAGTGGGATGCGTTCGGATGGAATGTGATCGAGATCGACGGACACGATATGAAACAGATCATCGACGCCTGCGACAAAGCGAAACTGGTCAAAGGAAAACCAACAATGATCATCGCTCACACCATCAAGGGAAAGGGGGTCTCGTTCATGGAGAACTCGATTGCCTTCCACGGTAAGGCTCCGAATGAAGAAGAGCTGAAGCTTGGACTCAAGGAACTTGGTGAGAATCCATGAAATGGACCTATGCCAGCCAGAGAAAGGAGTATGGCAGAGCTCTGGTGGAGATCGGGCAGTCTCGGAGCGACGTTGTCGTGCTCGATGCAGACCTTTCGAGCTCGACGCGGACCAGCGATTTCGCCAAGAAATTCCCTGAAAGGTTCTTCAACTGCGGCATAGCTGAGCAGGACATGATGGGCACCGCTGCCGGTCTCGCGGCGAGCGGAAAAATGGTTTTCGCATCTTCATTCGCTGTCTTCGCGACCGGTCGATGTTGGGATCAGATAAGACAGTCAATCTGCTATCCTAATTTCAACGTAAAGATCGTCGCATCTCATGCTGGCATAACCGTCGGAGGCGATGGTGCGTCGCATCAGACCGCAGAGGACATAGCATTGATGCGAACTCTTCCAAACATGACCGTGATAGTTCCTGCGGATGCGCTGGAGACATACAAGGCCGTCAAGGCCGTATTGGATCGTCCAGGTCCTTGTTACATACGCCTTGGTAGGGTCGATTTTCCAGTGATCAATTCTCCCGATTCTCCCTTCAGGATAGGGATCGCGAACGTGATGCAGGAAGGGGACGACGTCTCCTTGATCGGGTGCGGACAGATGGTGGCACTGTGCCTGGATGCCGCGGAAGAGCTTCATAAGAGGGGTGTTTCTGCTCAGGTCGTCAACATGAGTACGATCAAACCGCTCGATGAAATCACGCTCCACAATGCGATCAAGAGAACTGGATGCATCGTTACCGCTGAGGAACACAATGTGTTGACCGGTCTCGGAAGCGCTGTCGGCCTGTACGCCGCGGAACATGGAGATTGCATAATCAGGCGTGTCGGCATCCCCGATGCGTTTGGCGAATCGGGGGAAAGCGAGGAATTGATGGTCAAATATGGTCTGACGAGCGCTAGGATTGTGGAGACTGCAGAGGAAGCGATAAGGAGGAGGCAGTGAATGAAGATATTCATCGACAGCGCTAATGTCCAGCAGATCGAGGAGGTCAACGGATGGGGAATATTGGATGGTGTCACGACCAACCCCACCCTGATCGCGAAGGAGAAGACTGATTTCGACACTCTAGTACGACAGATCTGCAAGATCGTCAACGGACCGATTAGTGCGGAAGCGATCAGCATGAAGGCCGGTGACATCGTTGTAGAAGCTCGAGAGCTCGCATCGATACACAAGAACATTGTCGTGAAGATTCCAATCACAGAGGAAGGGCTCAGGGCAACAAAGACGCTTTCGAAAGAGGGTGTCAGCATCAACACGACCCTCGTCTTCTCCCCCGCGCAAGCGCTTTTGGCATGCAAGGCGGGCGCCAGATATATCTCGCCTTTCGTTGGTCGTTTGGACGACGTCGGTAACGATGGCATGGACGTAGTGGCACAGATCCTCGATATCCTAGACAACTACGAGTTTGACGCGGAAGTCATCGTTGCGAGCGTCAGGCATCCTATTCATGTCGTCGAAGCTGCAAGAATGGGGGCTCATATCGCAACTGTCCCGTACGAGGTCCTGAAGAAGATGTTCAGACATCCTCTGACGGACATCGGGATCGAGAAGTTCCTACAGGACTGGCAGAAAGTAGCCAGGCATTGAGCCATCCGCATTGCATACATCGCCACTCATCCTCGAGAAAGTTAGAATAGATCGTTGGTAGTTCCTTTTCAATGTTGCCAACGAGACTTCGCGAATTTGCAGATCTTTGCGGGCAGCTAGAGTCGACCAGCAGTCGTAAGAAGAAGACAGAAATGCTCGCCCAGTTCTTGAGTACCGTCGATTCAGATGATATCAGGTCCGCTGTCCTATTGACGCTCGGGCGGGCCTTCCCCGAATCCGACTCAAGGACATTGGACGTCGGATATGCCACAATCGGCAAGGCATGGTCTAGCCAGAAGCAGAGCATTCTCTTCGGAGAGGAGCTGACGTTGGGAGAATTGATGTTGATATTGGGCAAGGTCGCGGAGGCGCAAGGTCCAGGGTCTAGGAAGTTGAAGGAGCACCTACTCCAGAATCTCTTCGGGCGAGTGTCAGCGAATGAGAGGGAGTATTTGGCTAGGAGCCTTTTCAGGGAGATGCGCACTGGTGTCAACGAAGGCATAGTCCTTGACTCGATCTCCCTGGTCTCAGGAATCAAAGACACTGAAGAGATAAGAAACGCCTACATGCTCTCTGGGGACATTGCCATGATCGCAGAGAGGGCCATTCTTCATGGTCTTGCGGCTTTGAAAGCGATCCGACCTGAGCCGTTCGTGCCGATAAAACCGATGCTTGCTGAATCGGTGGAGTCGGTCGATGAGGCAATTGCTGTCCTTGGTAATGCAGCTTTCGAGTTCAAGCTCGACGGAGCGAGGGTCCAGATACACAAGAAAGGGGACGAAGTAAGGATTTACAGCCGCAGACTTACAGATCTCTCAGACGGTCTCCCAGAAATCCTTGACCTGATTAGAAGGTCGGTCCCATGCGAGGTTGTCATCCTCGAGGGGGAGGTCGTTGCATATCGAGACCGTCCGCTTCCCTTCCAGCACGTCATGCGGAGGATTACGAGGGTCCATGATGTCGATAGTCTTCAGGAGACAGTACCAGTCAGACTCTACCTCTTCGATATTCTGATGAAAGCTGGTGAATCGCTAGTGAATGCAACAAGCGAAGAACGGTGGAAGGTCCTCGAAAGAACGGTTTCCATTGATCTGCTAGTGCCACGCATCGTCACCGACGATCCGAATGTCGCTGAAGACTTCCTGAACCGGGCCTTGAGGGAGGGGCATGAAGGATTGATGGCCAAGGACCTTGACAGCGTCTATGCGATTGGGAAAAGGGGAAAGAGATGGTTGAAGATAAAGAGGAGCCAGACCCTTGACCTCGTCATCATCGCTGCTGAATGGGGACATGGGAGGAGAGAGGGTTGGCTGAGCGACTATCACCTTGCGGCAGTCTCCGGCGATGGATTTGCGATGATAGGTAAGACCTTCAAAGGCCTTACAGACGAGGAGTTCAAGTGGATGACGGAGAAACTGGTGGCTGCTGCCGTGAGCAAATCCGAACACACGGTCAAGGTCAGACCAACATTAGTCGTGGAGGTGGCTTTTGATGAAATTCAAAGGAGTCCTACATACCCTTCAGGCGTGGCTTTGCGCTTTGCCAGAATAAAAAACATTCGCCATGACAAGGATCCGAAGGACGCGGACACTATTGAGACGGTCCGTGCGCTATTCGACAACCAGTTCAGGTTGAAGGATAGAGTGGAGGCGTCCAATCAGTAGTAGTCGATTTCGTTGAAGTGTTCTTGGAGATTCTTCGCTCCACTGGACATCCAAACCAACAAATAGCCCGCAATTGTTCCTTTGGACGTGGTCTACGACATAATCATTGTCGGGGGAGGCCCCGTGGGCAGCAGTGTCGCCGGTCTTGTCGCCGGGTTAATGAGGACCCTGGTTTTGGAGGAGCATGTAGAGATCGGTGCGCCAGTTCAATGTGCCGGTTTGGTTTCTCCCAGAGTCGTGGCGATGACTGGCACTGATGACACTGTACTGAACAGGATAAGCGGCGGTGTCGTCCATTTCCCTAATGGCGTCTCAATCGAGCTCAATGGGAGGGAACCGAAGGCCGTCGTCGTGGACAGGAGAGCCTTCGACATCAGATGCTATGAGAAAGCTCTTGATTCTGGCGCGGAGTTCATACTAGGTGCAAAGTATTGTTCGTTCTCAAAGGACGGAGACTCAGTCAGCATAGAATCTAAGGTGGAAAAGAACACAAGGATTCTGCACACCAAGTTGCTTGTTGGCGCGGATGGATACAAGTCTTGCGTTGGAAGGGATGCCGGTATCGGCAAGCCCAAAGACTCGGTGAAGGGAATCCAAGCGGACATAGACCAAAGGCTGGATGACCAAGATCGTGTACATGTCCACTTAGGTCTGAAGCTTGCCCCGGGATTCTTTGCTTGGGTGATTCCATGCGGGAATTTCACGCGGGTGGGTCTTTGCGTGAGCAGTGGACATGACGCTCCGAGCACATATCTGCTGCCCTTCCTGAAGAAGGTAGGTCTGGCCGATGCGGAACGTCTGAACTCCATTTCGGGCGTTATTCCGATCGGACCGCCATCGAGCACCTATGCCGATCGCGTAATGGTTGTCGGTGACGCGGCCGCTCAGGCGAAACCGCTCAGTGGAGGAGGGCTGTATACTGGGATGGTCGCTTCTCGATGCGCTGCTGGAACCGCAATTGAAGCGCACGAGGCTAATGACTTCTCCACGCGCATGTTGTCCAAATATCAGGAGAGATGGAAGTCTGAGATTGGAAAGGAACTAGACAAGGGATACAGGATAAGAAAGATCTTCGTCAGACTCAATGACAACAAGATCAATGACATCGGTAGATTGATCGACAGACAGGATGTCCTCGAGATACTGTCTCAGGGAGACATAGATTATCCCAGCATGTTGGCTCCGAGCATACTACGGTGCTTGCCCTCGCTTCTGAAGTTCTCTCCCCAGATCCTCGGTTCTTTTCTGGGAAGATAGCTTCTACGTTCATATGAAAAACATGAAATACCCGCAGTCTTCTGAGCTTGTTGGATGAAGCTGGCAAGGGTTCCAAAGAGCAGAGCTGAACCACTGAGAAAGAAGTTGTTCTCAATTGGTGCCGCAAGGAAGGATTTCAGCATCTATGAGAGCAACGGCGAGGTCTTCATTCCACTTAAGGATAACATAGCTGACAGGGTTTCTAGGACATACAATCTTGAGATCGTAGAGGGTTCGTGCGAGGAGCAGATCTGGCGCAGGTCACCGTATGATCGAATTGTGGAAGAGATCGTCATAGATTGTTCTCTTAAGCCTTATCTGCCCAGGAAATGGGAAATGTTCGGGAACGTCCTGGTCCTTCGAATACCTGCCGAATTGAAGGACGTTGAAAGCGAGATCGCAGGCAAGTACGCGGAGGTCCTAGGGGCCAAGACCGTATGTGAAGAGGCGGGCATAATCACCGGAGACCACCGGTCTCCGAACTTGCGGGTCCTCTATGGCAGTGATACTGAGACGACTCATTTGGAGAATGGGATATACTATAAGTTCGATGTCGCCAAGATAATGTTCTCATCAGGGAACGTCAATGAGCGAGGAAGGATGGGGGAACTTGATTGCAGGGGACAAACGGTCGTCGACATGTTTGCCGGAATCGGATATTTCACTTTGCCTATCGCTGTCCGCGCTGGAGCCAGAAGGGTAATTGCATGCGAAATCAATCCGCTAGCCCACAGGTATCTCCAAGAGAACATTGAGATCAATCGCGCTGAAGGCACAGTGGTTCCCTTCCTAGGGGACAACCGTGACCTTCCGGGAGAACGATTTGCTGACAGGATCGTAATGGGATATGTTGGCACGACGGAAAAGTTCCTCGACGATGCCGTCAGAATGGCTCGTCCTGGGTGTGTGATCCACTATCATGAGACATGTCCGATCAACCTGCTTCCCGACCGACCGTTGGCTAGAGTGGCCAGGGCGGCGGCCGGAAGAAAGCATGAGACGATCGGAATAAGGGAAGTGAAGTCATACGCTCCCTCGACATCTCATGTGGTCGTAGAATTCAGGATCCTTGATTGATCTTGCCTATTTCTTCCTCTCGATACGTTCAATGGAGCCACTTGCTTGTATCAGCAGTTGCAGGGATTCGTGATACTCCTCACCTTCGCTCTGTAAGAACTTTGAAACGAAGGTTGAAAGGTAGGATCCGAAATCCATCTCCTCCTTGGTGAACTGCCACGATTTCCCTTCTGATTCTCCGACCGCAACCAAGAACCCATACGATACCGCTCGGAGTCTGTGCTCCCTTTGTCTCTCTTTGTCGATCAGTCTAGCGACAGAGCTTCTCCCTTCAGTCTTGTAGAGTCTTGCCAATCTGTCAGCCAATCTGCCAACTTCCCCCAGTCTAGTGTATTCCGGAAGTGATGAGTGGATTCCCCTCGCTGCCTCCAGTCTCCTGGCTTCTTGGATGAGCTGTGATGGGCTGAGCCCGGAGTTCTCTCGAAGGAGACTCGAGACCACAGGTGGTGAAGCGATCACAGACAGCATCTCCTCTCCGTGTTCTTCCCATAGATCAGCTATGATCTTTCCCGCTTGATCGGATGCCGAGACTATCGAAAATCTGGAAGAGGATAGCAATTTCGAAAGAACGGTCTTCTCTGTCTCGCTCCCCCGGATCTGCTCGACAAACGCGGTTCTGTCGCTCCCATAGCACTTGCTTCCGGCCACGAATATCTCCTCTCCAGAGCCCTTGAGATCGACCAACTTCTCCTTTACAAATCTATCCACGAAAGTCGTATCATTAATGTTGCCCTCGAAATACTCGTTTCTGAGGTTGGAGCTCAACTGATGGGAATCCTTTATGTGACACTTCGAGCACTTTGACTTACATTCGAGGTCGTACTTCACTTCGACTTCGAAGTCGTCAGTGGGATCTCTGGCCGCTATCCTGCTCGCGAGATGATGGACCAGATTCCCGTCCGATAGGCAATCCTGACATGCCAAAATAACGATATCTGGCGATTTCCAAATGATCCTCAGTGCGACTCTGGGGTCTGGGTGAGGACAGTTGTAGAGGTGATCGAATCTGTAAGGGGAGGTGTCAATCATCTCTCTGACGTAGGTCTCAGGCGCACTCGGACCTTCGGAGGAGCAAGAGAATCTCTCCGTAGATGAATACAGATGAAGGTCTCTTTTCTCCGCAATGTCCCAGAATGCTAACAATCTAAGATCCGGATCATCGAAGTATTCGACGCCTATAAGCTTCTCTTTGTCGACCTTTCCTCGAACAGCATAGGAGACATCCCCAATTGGAAGTTTCATCACACCGAGGTATGGGATTTTGCCAGCCGCGGAAAGCGATATCGTCGCCGCGTATGCCCTGACAAGTTGGTCTCCCCAATTTGCCAGGGAGAGCAGCTTCTCCGGATCGTCTTTGAACCTCCGTACCCCTTCCATCTTGCTCAAAAGGCTCTCAAAATCGCATTTCCTGCATGGTTTTTGGCAAACTGGCATGAGGATTGAAGGATTCTCTGCCAACTTCTTTGCTTTGTCGAGCAACTCCTTCTCCAAGTTCTTTGGTGTCGTTTTCGTTCCTCTCATCCTCACGCGAGGTCTCATGCCGCTCCTTAGGAACAAGGTATCGATAAAAAGGTTTTGATTCAATCCTTTAGGTCCACAAAAGAATATAACCAGGAATGCGGTTCATTAGACTCAGAGGGATGCGGTGTCAGAAGAGGAGTCTTATGCGAAAGGCTACCTCAAAGGTTACGGTGAGGGTCTCAAAGAGGCATGGGACGAGCTCATCGCTTTGACGCTGAAGGGTTATACCTCCCGCGAGATTCAGGTTCTGGCAAAGAGTAACCGTACTTCGATAGATTCAAAGGTGCAGACAAAGAAAAGAAGGATATCCAGCGAGCTTGGGTTGGACTTGATCGAAGGTGTTGATACGGCTTCATCGATCCCCTCGAAATTGTCATCCGGTGGCACCTATCTGATCAAAGATGGGGGCCTAGACACAATATTGGGATTGTTCAGCCAAATGCTTCAGGAGGGAGCCAGAGGTCTCTGTATATTGAGAACGCACCCTTCGATGATCAAGAAGAAATACGGCGTAGATTGTGAAATGGTTTGGCTGACCAAAGCGGAGGTAGCATCATCTCCTGACCGAGAGGGCAAGTTCGCCGGGGAATATCTATCTCCAACGGAGCTGCCCCGGTTGTCCACACTCATAAAGAAGTTCTTGACCGAGAATAAGGACACGATAGTTCTACTTGAGGGACTGGAGTATCTGATCACCCAGAACGATTTCAAGTCGGTTCTTAGGTTTCTGCAAATGCTCAAGGACCAGGTCACCCTTGCTGAATCTATTCTCCTAATGCCTATTGACCCATCCGCTCTGGACGAAAAGGACTTGAAATTGCTCGAAATAGAAATCTGCGAACCAATCTAGTCCGATCGAGATGGTTGCGCTCTAGACACTGGCAGAACCGCCAAGAAACCAAGCCGGTTGAGCGGTCGATTCCATCGACCCTCTCCCTACTTGCTCAAGTATATCTCAATCGACGAGACGTTGGCCGTGTTGCCATTCTCTCCAGTCAGAATCTCGGTTTGGATCTTTATGTCCTTCACGACAGCGTTGTGAACGAATCTATGTCTGACTATCTCAGCGATATCTACCGCTTTGCTGATGGCTCTCCCCCTCGCTTTGATGACAACATCCGGCGAGCCGCTGTTAAATTGCGTTACGACTGCAAGCACGTAGTTCATTGTAGGTTTCTTACCAACATACACTGTGTTTTCGTCTCCCAATGACAAGCTCCCCCCTATAACAGCATGAAACCGACAGGTGGGACGGTATTTATATCTTTCGAAGTATTCTCCATATTTCTAGACATCTGGCCATGATTCCAACAGCAGACAATAGGAATCAATAGTGGATGTGAAGAACATCAGGCTCATCAAGATCCGATCAAGGTATTCTTATTGGGGGATTACAGAGGACGAAACCTTCGATTCATCGACCACTGTCTCTTCAATCGAGTTCTATCGCCTCGACAGGGCACTCGTCCACGCACACGCCACATTCTGTGCACTCATCAGGGTCTTTGACATTGGGCCTCTTGTCAACTAGTTCATACACTCGTGCGGAGCAGATGTTCTCGCATCTGCCACATCCTGTACAGCTTTCTTCCTTGATTTTCGGCGGCATGTTACGTCACTTTATTTGGCGAATCGTGTCGATCAGCAATTGACTTTTCTTGAGATCTGCTCCCTCTGCGCATAACAAGTTCACAGACACTCGATGAGATTCTTCTAAGCCACATCGATCGATGGAATCAGAATTGATTGTGCTCCTTGAAGTACCTTGTCATTATCCTTCGCTGACCTTTTCTCAGTATCTCAGAAAGTGTCGAAGTCGATATGCCAAAAATCTTGGCCAATTGCCTAAGACCAATTTTCCTGGGGAAATCGAAATAGCCCTTCTCGAAGGCCATTTTGGTGATCTGTTCCTGTCGTGCTGTAAGGGCATCCTTATCTCCTATCTCGGTAAGACTTACAAGCTTCGGATCCGCACCCACCTTCTCCAGATTCACAATCAACTGCTGCAGCGGCGCTTTCTCGCTGACGAGCAGAGTCCACTGCATCCTCCCCTCCTTCGTTGAGGTGGATGACGTGAGGAAGCAATCGGTGTTGGCGAGGAGCCTGCACACGATGCATTTCGTCGTCGTGAATACCGCCAGCGCCCTTCCTCTCTCGATTGCCGTGATGTCGACGTTGAAAACGTTCGGGCTTTTCTTTATCGAACGCATGACCTTCTCAAGATCCTCCTCCTTTTCCACCTCAATCTCCACCAGATCTCGCACGGATTTCCCATCGACTGGCTTAGAGCTGATCACCTTGACCACCGATGGATATTCGAGAAGAGACTCCTTGATCCATTTGTCCGGCATCATCAAAGAAACTACCGCCTCCATCATTTCTATCACTCCTTAAGGGAACAAACCTCTCGCTTCGCTTGCTCGGAGCACCGCCTTCAGAGCCAGCAAATACGCCGCTGTCCTCAAATCGACACTCTGCGCCTTTGAGATCCCATTCACCGATGCAAAGGCACTGGTCATAAGATCCTTTAGTCTCTGCTTGATCTCCTCGATCGACCAGAAGAAGAATTGCAGGTCCTGCACCCATTCGAAATAGCTCACCGTGACCCCGCCGGCGTTCGCAAGAATGTCAGGAATGACCATTGTCCCCTTCTCGTAGAATATCCTGTCCGCTTCTGGCGTTGTAGGTCCATTTGCCCCTTCCGCGATGATGTTCGCAGTGATGCGTTCCGCATTGTCCTGGCCAATGACGTTTTCCAGCGCGGCTGGCACAAGTACTGTACAATCAGTCTCAAGAAGTTCCTCTTGAGTGATGTTCTCGGAACCTTTGAAGTCCTTGACCGAGCCAGTCTTCTTCTTGTGTTCGTAGACTTTGAGAGGATCCAGTCCTTTCTTGCCAAAGATACCTCCCGATGAGTCGCTTAATGCTATGATCCTACAGCCCGCTTCTTCCGCGAGGAGCCTCGCTGCATGCCAACCGACATTGCCGAATCCCTGCACTGCCACGGTGGACTTCTTCAGATCAATCTTCTTCAGCCTGGCGGCATCCTGGACAACGTACATAAGGCCTCGGGAGGTCGCCTCATCGCGTCCTTTGGATCCCCCGATTTCGAGCGGCTTTCCGGTCACTACGCCGGGAACAGGATATCCGACAGACATGCTGTATGTATCCATCATCCAGGCCATGGTCTGAGAGTCGGTGTAGACGTCTGGAGCGGGGATGTCCTTTTGCGGGCCGATTATCAGCATGATCTCACTGGTGAACCTTCTCGTCATTCTTTCGAGTTCACCCTTGCTCATCTCTTTTGGATTGCAGATAACGCCCCCTTTCGCACCTCCGTAGGGCACGCCCATCACTGCGCACTTCCAGGTCATCCACATCGAGAGCGCTCTAACCTCATCGATGTTGACCTTCGGATGGAATCTTATGCCCCCTTTGTACGGGCCTCTCGCACCATTGTGCTGTACTCTGAAGCCTGTGAAAGTACGTATCCTGCCATCGTCCATCCTCACAGGAAAATTCACTGTCAACTCTCTCCTGGGCTTACACAGTCCTTCGATCGTGTCTTCGTTCAGCCCTAGAAGTCTCCCAACGCTCTGGACCTGCTTCACAGCCATTTGATATGGATTTCCTGGCTCCATGTACCTCACTTCCTTTGTTTGCTCTATGTCCTTGTTCTGAGAAGGTGAATTGGAAATCAATTGGACATGCTGGTATTTAATACCGCTACCATGAAGGAAGGGCTCGATCGACCGAATCCTGGACCGTCTTCCTTTCTCGACATTTCCTCTTGTACATCGAGACGACTATCCAGTCGAGTCCATCGATTCGCATGACGATTATTAAATATGCGTGTACGGATTTTATGCGCTGAATGAAACACTCCGTTACTTTTTTGCCGAAGTCACTCAGTACGACGGTCGAAGATGGCACGACCATTCTTGAGGCAGCGTTCAATGCTGGTATTCTTCTGAACAGCGTTTGTGGAGGAAAAGGAACCTGTGGCAAATGCCGCGTGAAGGTCGAGGGGGCGGTCGATTCCAAGCGTTCTTCGTCTATTGAGGAGGGGGAATGGCAAGAAGGTCATCGTCTTGCCTGCAGGGCCAGGATTGTTGGCGACGTCGAGGTCTCCGTTCCAGAGGATTCCTGGATTGCATTGCATCAGATTCTCAAGACATACACTTCGGGCGAAGTGGGAGAGCTCTCTCCGCTCTCAACATCACACTACTTGGAGCTTTCCCCACCGACACTCGAAGACAACCTGGGCGACATGGAGAGGGTTCGTCGGGCCTTGGGTCTTCCGCCGGGGGAATTGAAAAGCTCTCTTAGATCGCTGAGGGCGCTTCCCACAGAGGTGAGGAAAAATGGTTGGAGAGTGAGCGCGGTCTTGGACAATAGCTCTGTGCCGAGAACCCTTATTGATATAAAGCCTGGAAGCATCTCCTCTCCCAATTTTGGGATAGCACTCGACATCGGGACGACGACCGTCGTTCTCTCGCTTATAGATCTAAGTGATGGACGAGTCGTCGCTCAGAGCTCTGACTACAATCGGCAGATATCATGTGGCGAGGACATCCTGTCCAGAATAACCTATGCAGAGGAGGGCGGTCTGGATAGACTGAGAGACTTGATTGTCGGGACTGTCAACGACCTGATCTCCAAGGCATGCGAAGAGTTCGGGAACGATTCCCGTTCGGGCAGGAACATTCGTCGACACGACATCACAAGTGTGTCGGTCGCAGGAAACACAACGATGATACATCTTTTGTTGAGACTTGACCCCAGCAACATCAGATACGAGCCTTATGTCTCTGCGGTGAATATCCCGCCGATCGTCAGGGCGAAGGATATCGGCATTGATGTCCTTCCCGATGCACCAGTCTATTGTGTTCCCGGAAGGGCAAGCTACGTCGGTGGAGACATCACCGCAGACATAATCGCGTCAGAGATGTGCATGCGATCTGATCTCGCAATTCTTATCGATGTGGGAACCAACGGGGAGATCGTCCTCGGGAACAATGAATGGATGGTATCCTGCTCATGTTCAGCTGGCCCAGCTTTCGAAGGAGGGGAGGTAGCATCTGGAATGAGGGCAATGATCGGAGCTATCGAGCGCGTCCGGATACTCGACAATCATGAGGTCAGGTATACGACCATCGGCGATGCGAAAGCTAGAGGAATCTGCGGTTCTGGTCTAATTGATCTCCTGGCCGAGATGTTCTTGCGAGGAATAGTCAACAAGAAAGGTCGTATCCAAGATCTCCCCAGTTCGAGGATAAGGAAGGGCGAGAATGGTCTGGAATATGTTGTCGCATGGTCTGAAGAGACCGCCAAGGAAACGCCGGGCGGAGGCCGTGACATTGTAATCACCGACGACGACATTGCGAACCTAATCAGGACCAAAGGAGCTGTCTATGCTGCTTGCTGTGTTCTACTAAAGAACCTTAAGCTTGGTTTCCAGGATGTGCAAAAGATATACATTGCTGGAGGATTCGGCAATTCGATCGACACGGAGAGAGCGATCGTAATTGGGTTGCTTCCAGACCTCCCTTTCGAGCGATTCTTCTTCATCGGCAACGGAGCTTTGGCAGGCGCTCGTCTCACTCTACTCTCTGCCAAGAGCAGAGCTGAGGCCAGAGCGATCTATGATGCGATGACATACGTAGAACTCAGCACCACGCAGGCCTTTTTCGAAGAGTTCTCTTCATCTCTCTTCCTGCCGCATACTGACATAGGTCAATTCCCGACGGTTCGGGGGTTGCTACGCGGTTGAAGTCCGCAATCCTCCAGCACTCGGTATGATCTTCGCCGGTCCCGAGTTCGAGGAAGGTTTATTATGGTGGGGCGAAAATCTGGATGGCGATGCATTGGAATTGCTTGCCAACTTGTATTGGGTCTCTTCCTCATACGGATCCGAAGGAAGCTGTGGACCTCATCCTGCGCCAGAGTGGACTGGTGCCATTCTGGCCTCAGCTGCCAGCGAGGGGCTTCAGCGAGAATATGTATGCGCAGTATTCCACGCATCTACCTGGAATCAGGATAGATGGGCTTAAGAAGAAAATCACGGTCGATCTGCACGACTATGATCCAGAGAGGTTCTACACAAGTGTCCTCTCGGAGACGATCGATGACTTCGCATATCCTAAGGACAGTTTCAGCGGCTTCTATGAGTTCATCTCCCGCAGTTATCCGACCGATTTGAAAGCCTTGAAGGGCCAGGTGACTGGACCAATTAGCACCGGAATGCAGATATTCGATATTGATGGAAGACCTGCGATCTACGACGAGACCTACGGTGAGATAATCCGCAAGAACCTCAACATGATGGCCCGCTGGCAGGAGAGAGTTCTGAGATCCAAGTGCCGCAACACAATCATGTTTCTTGATGAACCGAGTCTTTCGCTCTTAGGCACGCCATTCGCCAGCATCTCATGGGAGAACGCAGTCAGATGGTTCAATGAAGTCCTCTCCGGGTTAGATAGTTGGAAGGCGATCCATTGCTGTGGGAACACTGACTGGCCGAGGCTCATGATGTCCGACATTGACATCCTGTCGTTCGATGCCTATAATTACGCATACACGATAGCACTTTATCCGGACGAGGTCGAGCGTTTCATAAGGCGCGGAGGTGCCCTCGCCTGGGGCATCATCCCGAACAACGAGGACGGAATGAGAGAAGAGAGCGTCGACTCGCTGATAAGGCGTACCGAGCAGTCGTTCGAGATGCTTACTGAAAAAGGGATAGACAAAGACGCCCTATTGAGGAGCTCGATCATCACTCCAGAATGCGGTCTCGGCACCGTCGAAGTACCTCTCAGTGCAAGGATCCTTGAGGCACTGGTCGCAGTCTCAAGCGGTTTGAGGAAGAAACACGGTCTCGACGATGATCCTTGAATTCCGTCGATGGCGGCCGACCTTGAAATGACCTTCTGATTCCTCAGAGTGCAATGGGACGTTGCCTCCAGATTGCTCTTGTCATGACCATGGGTCATACACGGGCAATCCTTACCAGACCCGGCGAGTTATTTTTGCATTTGTGCCGGTTCTCACACGATGGCATATCTGCCTATAGGTTCTTCATGAATTTCGGAAGCGCACTGGATTCTTTTGGTCCGACTATTACCTTCAACCCAGTGATCTCCTGGAGCTTTGCGCTCATCCTTGAAACCATTCCCGGTATGATGATATCGCCCCTCTTCGATTTTTCCTTCGCTCCCGAAGACTCCAGGGCTTTCGCCACTGTATCTGGGGTCAGTTTTCCTGCAGCATAGGCGGTCATGACCGATAGTCCTTCGGTGTCGACGACTTGAAGCCATGCAGGCATCTTGCTTTTTTCGATATCTCCCATCACTGTGAAATAAGTGAGCGAGAAGTTCGTCGTGAACACTACAGGTGATCTTTCATCGGGATTGTTGATCGGATAGAGATCCGGTTTGACCTGAATTGGGACTTGGGGGTCGGTGTAGATACTCTGCCTCAATACGAAAAGAGGTAAAGCCTCTGCAGGGTCGATTTCGTCGAATGCTACGATGCCTCCATATTTCATAGTGGATACCATCGCCATGAGAACTGCCCTCTCACCAGTACCAGCATTGATCATTATCGGGAATCCAAGTCCTTTGAACGTCTTCTTAACGGCGACCTTCCTGATGATAGTGCTATTCTGTAGAAGATTCTTCAATGATCTCGGTCCAAAATCGAGAACGATGTCCTCAATGCCAATGGCCTTCACCTTCTGAACCAGATCCGCGAGCTTGTCGAGGCCCCGGTCTTCGCGCACGACCAGTGGGCATTTCATTTCCTTCGCGACCATTGCCATGGCATCATGGTTCGTTGCGGTGGCGGCGTGCAAGAGCGGCGACCTTCCAGCGACTCCACCGACAGCTGCTCTCATCACCTGGGGGTCACTCGCGAACAGCACCATGGGCAGATCGGTGGAAGACGAAACCTCTTCAACTGCTGTGGCAAACATCTCCGAATTGCCGGAGTCATTCCTTATTCCGACCATATCCATCTTCATGATCTGTCCGATGCGCTCGAATCTGAGTCTGTTCACTCTTTCCAATCCTTCCCGTCGTTCCTGAGTGGATAATGTGTCGGACAGCACGACAGCGTAGCAGGTCTGGTGGAAGAACTTCTTCTCATGTCGATAGATCTCCGTTTCATCTCCGATTTCGACTCTGCTCTCGCCAACCCCGATTCTTACCAGTCTGATCGGCGGGGATGCAGAAACAGCGAGGGATGCCTTTGCCTGCTCTGAAATATGGGGGCAAGCTTCCAGCTTCACTTTCTGGTTCGCTAGTTGCATTGCGAATGCGAGACATGTCGGGTATTTGCACTCTCCGCAATTCTTCTTCGGTAGAAGTTTGAATATCTCGATGGCGGTCGGCATTTCATCTTTCCTCCATCAGGTCGTCCAATGCATGGTTCAGTATTCTCGCGGTCTCCGGGCTCCTGACAATGAGCATGCTCGCTCCTGATAAAAGGGCCGCGAGCCCAGTCGCTGCCTCCCACCATATCGCCCTCTTTTCCGT
>Ga0315285_10000332_pt1 | contig 48288 bp, 46 predicted proteins | sample YL17G09_36_MG_FD_203698 | JGI IMG/M metagenome (GOLD analysis project Ga0315285, IMG submission 203698) | Sediment microbial communities from Yellowstone Lake, YNP, Wyoming, USA - YL17G09_36 | ecosystem: Environmental > Aquatic > Freshwater > Lake > Sediment | place: USA: Wyoming | collected...
GACCTGCATGTGGCGAGGGCTGGTGCATCTGCCACACATCGTCCAAGGCTATTTGTTGGCTCTGCATGTACATGGCATCAGGGCTGGCCCCTGACCCCCAGTCTCAAGTGTGGCATACAGCGAGCCGCTGGAGGGAGTCCCGCATGGCAGGAGTCCGATTCTTCCTGAGAAACTTCGAGGAGATCGTCGCGGGCATCTTCATGGTGCTGATGTCGCTGGCCACCTTTGCCAACGTGCTGGCGCGGTACATCCTCAATAACCCGATCCAGTGGGCGGAAGAGTTCTCCCGATACGCCTTCATCTGGGTGGTCTTCATGGGCGCAGCGGTCTGCACGAAGCGCAAGCGGCACATCGCCATCGAGTCGCTCGTCCTGGTGCTGCCCAGACGGATGCATTGCTTTTTTCACGTGATGGTGGACCTGTTCGTCCTGGGTCTGATGGCAGTCATCGTGTACTACGGTTTGATCCTCACCGCGTCGGCCACCCAGACCACCGCCACCCTGAAGGTACCACAGTACATCGTGTACACCGTGGTTCCGGCGTCCGCCGCCCTGATCTTCCTGCACTCCCTGAGAGATTTCCAGCGCCACCTCCGCAGCGTTCTGAGGGGAGGTGAGCTACCCTAGTGCTGTGGCTCTTCGTCATCATGCTCGTGCTGTTTGCGGTGAGCACACCCATCGCCTGGTCCATGGCCATCGCCGCCACCGTGTACATGGCCATCGGGCCCCACATCCCCCTGCAGGGCATGGTCCAGCGGATGATCGGAGGCATCGACACCTTCCCCCTCCTAGCCATCCCGTTCTTCATCCTGGCCGGCAACCTCATGAACACCGGGGGGATCACCGACCGGCTGGTCACCTTCGCCAGGGCCCTGGTCGGCCATATCATAGGCGGCCTCGCCCACGTGGTGGTGGTGACGAACATGATCATGGCCGGCATGTCCGGCTCGGGCGTCGCCGACGCGGCCGGAACCGGCACCGTCCTGATCCCGGCCATGAAGAAGGCCGGCTACGGCGTCTCCTTTTCCGCGGCCATTGTCGGCTCGGCCAGCACGATCGGCCCCATCATTCCCCCCAGCATCCCCTTCGTCATTTATGGTTCCATTGCCAGCGCATCCATCGGCCGATTGCTCTTGGGCGGCGCCGTCCCAGGCACGCTGATGGGCATCATGCTCATGATCTTCGTCTACTTCATCGCCAAGCGACGCCATTACCCCAGCGAGCAGCGGGCAACCTGGCGCGAACTCGGCAGGGCCACCCTGCGCGCCATCCCCCCGATGGGGATGCCGATCATCATCCTGGGCGGGATCATCGGCGGCATCATGACCCCCACAGAGTCGGCGGCCGCTGGTGCGGCCTACGCTTTCGTCCTCGGCTTTTTCGTGTACCGCGAGATAAAGCTGTCCCATATTGCGGAGATCATCACCGAGTCCGTCATGGGCACCGCCGCCATTCTGATCATCATGTCCGCGGCCCAGCCCTTCAGCTGGGTGCTCACGTATGAGCTGGCCCCGGTGAAGGTCCTGGCCCTGGTTGAGAGCGCAAAGCTGGTCCAATGGCAACTGTACCTCGTGATCAACGTGGCCATGTTGATCCTGGGCTGCTTCATGGAGGGGCTGGCCGTCATGGTGATGGCGGTCCCCGTCCTGTTGCCCCTCCTCCAGCACGCCGGGATTGACCTGGTGCACTTCGGCGTGGTGTTTACCCTCAACATCATGATCGGCGCCATCACCCCGCCGGTGGGGACCATCATGTATGTGGTGTGCGCGCTTGGCAAAATATCCATAGCCGAGTTCGCACGGGAGGTCTGGCCTTTCGTCATCGCGCTGACGATCGCCCTGTTGCTGGTCACCTATATGCCGTGGCTGGCACTCTGGTTGCCCAACCTATTGATGCCTGCCAGGTAATCGTGAACCTGATCCGCACCGGGGGATCCAACGGCGCAAACGGGAGATGATGCGGGATCTCACGCCGATGATCGGCGTCCTCATCATTGCGCTGGCCATCACCACCTACTGGCCGGCCATGGTCATGTGGATCCCGAATCTGTTGAAGTAAGACGCGCGGCGCTCCTCCTTCCCTCTGCTCTGCTCCCCTCTCCGATTCTCCGGTTCACCGGTTCTCCGCTGCTCCCCAGCCCCCCAGCTCCTCTGCTCCTCCGCCCCCCTGCTCCTTGTCCCCTTGTTCCCTTGTCGCCCTTTCCCCGTTTCCCCGTCTCCCCGTTGCTCCCCAGCGCCCCTGCTCCTCCTCTCCTGCGTCCCGCTGAACTGGCGGACTCAGATCAAGTTGGATCCCCCATCCACGAAAATGGTTTGCCCCGTGACAAAGTCTGACGCCGGGGATGCCAGGAAGATCGCCATCCCCACATAGTCGCGAGGACTGCCAAGACGCCCGAGGGGGATGGACTGGATCCGCTTCGCCAGGTCCTCAGGGTGCTCCGCGAAGTACGGCTTGTTGAGATCGGTCATCGTGGGCGCCGGGGCAATAGCATTGACATTGATGTGATGCGGGGCCCATTCCAGCGCCATCACCCTCGTGAGATAGGACACGCCTGCCTTCGTGACGGCATACACGCCCCGGAGGGGCTGGAGCACCTGCGAGATATTCGAGGAGATGTTGATGATCTTCCCCTGCTTATGCTTGATCATCTCGACCCCGACAACCTGGGAGCAGACGAAGACGCCCCGCAGGTTGACGTCCATCATGGCATTCCAATCCTCGTCCGTAACTTCCTCGATGGGCTTCCTGAGGAGGATCCCGGCGCAGTTGACCAGGATGGCGATCTGGCCGAACTCCCTGAGCGTTTCGGTCACCATCTGTTGCACGGATGGGCGTTTCGTTACGTCCACGAACACCGATCTGGCCTTCAACCCTTGCGCCCGAATTGTCTCGCCCGACTTCTCTGCCTGCTCGGCGAGGATGTCCGCGATGACGGTCGTCGCGCCCGCCGAGGCGAGACCCTCCCGATGGCGAAGCCAATTCCCCGACACCCGCCCGTCACGATCGCCACTTTGCCGGAAAGGTTGAAGAGATCCAACGAATTCACCCGACTGCCTCCTCCCCTCTCCCAAAGAATTCTCTCAGCGACCCCCGTCTCGTTTTGCGGCGGCCTGGAACGATGCCGCCCTATCCCATGGCCTAGGACCTCCGCAGGCCTAAGATGAGGAATGCAAGCCTTCCATTGGCCGTACTGGTCGACGAATTCTAACTCTAATCCGAAAAAACCATTGAACCGCCATGACGCCAAGGTCGCCAAGGGTGCGATGTTTCGAACTCTCGACCGAAGAACGCGAAAACCGGTTTATGGGGCATTCAGAAGTTCCGTTCCTCTCCCCCCATTAAGCCATTTCGGTCTTGGCGTTCTTGGCGCCTTGGCGGTTGAGAATTTCGGATTGGGGCTGATTGAACCCTGACGCGCGTCAACCACTTCCTCGAAAGCCCGGGTGGTGGGTCACTTCCGCAAGCCCATTTCCCTTCGGAGATGACTCCCGATGAGCCCGTGGTGGTTGCGCGTCGTGCGCCTGGGCATCTGACCTGCCCCAGGGATCCGGCTGAAGCGTTGATCCGTGGAGGATGCAACCCGGAGAAAGCGCTTGCCTGGGCCACACCAGCCCTGTATAGAAATACGGCTCTGTGCGATTCAGGGCATGCTCATCCCGCGTTTTCCTGGAAGGTTGGTTCACCGATGACGGAGCACCGAGACCTAGAAGGTTTTCCCCGAGTGGCATCTTTCAAGAGCGTCGCAGCGTTCAAGGCGCACCTGGCCACTCTACCCATCGCCGTAGCCTGCGATGATGAACTACTTCTCCCTGATCTGAACCCGCTGGCGAAGCCGCTGACCGTGTACGGGCGGACGGTTGGGAACCGGTTCGCCACCCACCCGATGGAAGGGTGGGATGCCATGCCTGACGGGAAACCGTCCGAGCTGGTGCTACGCCGCTGGAGGCATTTCGGCATCTCAGGCGCGAAGTTGATCTGGGGCGGCGAGGCCACGGCAGTGCGCTGGGACGGTCGGGCCAACCCGAACCAGCTCTGCTACTCCGAGGGGAACGAGAAGGGCCTGGCGGCCCTTCTGGCAACTCTCAAGGCAGCGCATCGCGAGCGCTACGGCACAACGGACGACCTCCTGGTGGGACTGCAGCTCACCCATTCGGGACGCTTCTCTCGCCCCGACCCCGATCATCTGCCCCGCCCCCGCATCGCCTACCGGCACCCTACCCTCGATGCCCGGTTAGGCATAGCGGACGACAAGCCGGTATTCACGGATGGCGAGCTGGGGGATCTGGTCCAGGACTACATGGCCGCCGCCAGGTTCGCGGCCGAGGCCGGCTTCGACTTCGTGGACATCAAGAGCTGTCACGGCTACCTCCTGCACGAGTTTCTCTCCGCCCATACGCGCCCCGGACGGTACGGAGGGTCCCTGGAGAACCGCACGCGCCTCTTCCGGGAGATCGTGCGCGCCATCCGGCAGGACGTCCCGGGCCTGCACCTCGGTGTCCGCGTTTCCATGTTCGATTTCGTCCCATTCATGCACCCCGGGCCCGGGCAGGGGACGCGAGGCGTCCCCGTGGACTTCCGCCCCTATCTGCCCTACCGGTATGGATTTGAGCTGAATCCCGACAACCCGCTGGAGATCGATCTGACTGAACCGCTGGCCTTCCTGCAACAGTGCCGGGACCTCGGGATTCACCTCATCAATATCTCCTGCGGGTGTCCCTACTACAACCCGCATATCATGCGTCCGGCGATCTTCCCTCCCTCGGATGGGTATCCTCCGCCCGAGGATCCCCTCACCGGATGCACCCGCCTGTTGGATGTGACCGCCCGGTGCAAGCGCGCCTTCCCGGATCGTACTATTGTCGGCACCGGCTACACCTACTTTCAGGAGTACGTGCCCTACGTCGCCCAGGCCCAGGTCCGCCTCGGTTATGTGGATCTCGTCGGGCTCGGCCGCATGCTGCTGTCCTATCCGGATTTCCCGCGCGATATCCTGATGGGTCGGCCCCTGAACCGGAAACAGCTTTGCCGCACCTTCAGCGACTGCACTACGGGCCCCCGCAACCGCATGGTCTCCGGCTGCTTCCCTCTCGATCCTTTCTACAAGACCCGGCCAGAGGCCGACGCCATCAAGGCCCTCAAGAGGAAGCTCGCCCGCTCGCGAGACTCATGAGGGCGCATCGAGGGTTCCCCCTCCATGCTGAAGTCCCTCACCGTGGTCGCCCATTCTCGTGAGGCGAGCTAAGTTCAGTCTCGATAACCTCGCTGTCTCCTTGCTTCGCTGCTCCCCTTCTCCCCTGCCCTCTTGCCCCCTTGCTCCTCGGCCCTATCCCCCGTTCTCCTTGTCCCCTTGTCGCCGCTCCCCTGCTCCTCTGCTTCCCGGCTCTGTGATTCCTTAGCATTCCACCCCTCCGTTGCCACTCTGCTTTCGCCTTGACACCTGCTTCCCCAGTGATACCGTTTAGCCAACTCGCCTGCTCCTCCTTCTGGCAAGGAAAGAGAGAGATGCCACTGAAGCCGCGCCGTCCCCAAAGTGCTTTACACAGCGTTCTACTCTACCCGTTTCCGGAGATTTTTCAGGAGATTGCCCTTGACACTCTAAGAATGGTGGCAGTAAGATATCATGCGTTACCGTCGCCGGTCGGCAGGGCCAAAGCGTCCTGCGGACTTCCGGGCTCGCCTAGGGGGGCGGATGTGCCATTAGCTCCGGAACGCACGCCTCTAACGCCTCGCCGAATGGGCGGGCGTGTCGCCAGCCCCGAAGCACAAGCCCCTTTCGCCAATTCCTATCTTGCGCCCCACCGAGGGGGTGGATTTCTCCACCGCCCCCAAGAGCACATCCCTATCATTATTTTCGAGAGGAGGGTACGGCCATGTTCGCGAGAAGGACAACGACAAGGCGCCTGGGGATCATTTTCTTTTGCGTGCTCGCTCTGGTCGCCCTGGTTCAGGGCAGAGAAGCTGCTGGTGGCACAGTCCTGAAACTGGCTCATGCTCATACTCCCACCGAGTCCATCCTTGGCCTCTCCGCCACGTTGTTTGCTGATAATGTCCGAAAGTATACGAATGGAAGCGTGGAGATTCAGGTCTTCCATTCGGGACAGCTCGGTTCCAATGAACGGGAAATGGCTGAGTCGGTGAGGTTGGGCGTGTTGGATATGGCCATCGTCGCTTCAGCGCCAGTGACCGCGTTCTCGCCCCTTCTGACCCTGCTCGACCTTCCCTTCATCTTTGAAAACCACGCCCACGCCATTCGAGTTCTGGACGGGCCGATCGGAGACAAGCTCAAGCAAGACCTCGAGCCCAAGGGGATCGTGATCCTGGAGTTCTGGAGCGCAGGCATCAGGAACGTCTTCAATACGGTCAAACCCATACGGACTCCAGACGACTTGAAAGGCATGAAGGTCAGAGTGATGCAAACGCCTGTCTACCTCGACACGTTCAAGGCGCTTGGGGCATTGCCCGTAGCGATGTCTCCCAGTGAGTTGTACTCGGCGCTCCAGATGGGGGTCGTTGAAGCCGGTGAGAATGATCCAGCGAGTGTCATGACATGGAAATGGGTGGAGGTGATCAAGTACTACTCACTCACGCAGCATGCCTACTGTCCCATGGTCGTGATCATCAATACCAAGCTATTCCGTTCATTCCCCAACGACATTCAGCAGGCCATTCAGAAGGCTGGTAGGGACGGATCCGCCCATCAACGACTGTACGTTGAAGGCCTGTGGGACAGGGCCATGAAGAGAATTGAGGAAAAGGGCGTCAAGATAAACCCGGTGGATGATATCAATGCATTCCGAGAAAAGGTGAAGCAGGTCTATGACAAGTACGATAAGGAACTTGGTGGTAATCTGATCAAACAAACCTTGGATGCTGGGCGGGTGTCGAAGTGAGTCGATAGAATGCGAGGGAGCTATCTCCTGATGGGCGTGCTCGGAGGCTGCCGACCGGTCCATCAGGAGATAGTCTCTCGAAAAGGACGTATCGAGTCAGAACAAGGTACGTAGAATGCTGAGACTGATGCTTGATAAGGGAGTTGATTACGTTGCGGCCCTTCTGCTGGCTGTGATGGCAATCCTGGTGTTCATGCAGGTGCTATTTCGTTACTGGCTTCATCTGCCGCTCGATTGGGGGGAGGAGGTTTCCCGGTACCTATTCATCTGGGGCGCTATGCTGGGTGCCGCTGTAGCGATGAAGAGGAGATCTCATTTCGGGATAGATCTCCTCGTGAAGGCGCTACCTTCCTCTGTGCAAAGGTGCGTAGCCATCGGCATCAACCTGTGCATTTGTGCTCTGATGAGCCTTGTGGTTGTTCAGGGCACGAAGCTGACCATCATCAACTTCTCCCAGATCTCTCCGACATTGGCCATCCCTATGGGGGTGCCATATGCGGCGATACCTGTCAGTGCTGTTCTGATGCTCATCAGTACGGTTTCTGAAACATGGGCGATCATCTTGGGCAGGCAGGGAGAAGGGGAAGGCTGAAATATGGCGGCCGTTTTGTTCACAGCCTTTGCTGTGTTTGTCATTCTCAACACCCCAATCTCATTGGCCTTGGGACTCGCCTCACTGGCGGGGCTCATGTATACGGGCGGGCTGCCATTCATCCTTGTCCCCCAAAAAATGTTTACAGGGATCGACTCGTTTACTCTGCTCGCCGTCCCCCTCTTCATTCTTGCGGGTAAGCTGATGGAGACCGGAGGTATCTCCCGGCGGCTCATCAGAGTTGCCAGTGCGCTGGTGGGACATATTCGAGGGGGGCTGGGGCAGGTGGTCATAGTCTCCACAATTTTCTTCTCGGGTCTGTCTGGCTCCTCGACCGCGGATACGGCGGCTATCGGCTCGGTCTGCATTCCGGCCATGGTCAAGAAGGGCTACAGGAGGGAATTGGCCACAGCGATAGTTGCAGCGGCAGGCGCAATGGGGATACTCATCCCACCCTGCATCAATATGGTTGTCTACGCGATAGTCGCAGAGACGTCCATAGCGGGCCTCTTCTTGGGTGGATTCCTGCCTGGTTTTCTCATGGGGTTTTGCCTCATGGTGTATACGTACCTTAGCGCGCGCAGGGAGAACTACCCTACGGAACCGAAGGCCTCGTTTCGAGAGGGGCTGGTGGCAATAAAGGAATCCATTTTGCCTCTCTTGATGCCCATCATTATCATGGGCGGAATCCTGTCGGGCGTCTTCACGGTGACGGAGTCGGCTGCGGTAGCGGTAGCCTACGGATGCGTGCTGTCTGTGCTTGTCTACCGTGAACTCAAGATATACCAACTGCCCGAGGTCCTGATCTCGTCGGCGTCCACGACCGGGATCGTCATGCTGCTTGTGGGAATGGCCACCATATTTGGCTATATCCTGGCTCATCATAGGATCCCGCATATGGTCGGGGAAGCCATATCTTCGATATCTACCAAGAGCTGGGTGTTTCTCCTCATCGTGAATATCCTGTTTCTCATTGTGGGAACCTTCATGGATCCCCTCCCTGCGATCGTCATCCTGGTTCCCATTCTCTTGCCTGTGGCTCTTCAGCTAGGCATCCATCCCATCCATTTTGGCATCGTTTTGATAGCGAATTTGGGGATTGGATTTCTCACCCCGCCAGTCGGAGTGGTTCTGTTCGTGGCGTGTAGCATTGGGGAGGTTCCAATCTCCAGGGTGATCGGTCCCCTTCTCCCGTTCATCGGTGTAATGATCGTGGCCTTGGCCTTGATAACGTATATCCCGGAGCTCACCCTTTTCCTGCCTCGACTGTTTGGCTACCTCTAGTCGCGCGGGTCGCCGAAGTGCGAAAGAAGAAGTTGGCAGCAGGGGGCTTCTAGGGCTGACCTCGAGCGCTCTAGGGGGGCACACAGCGCGCTGATCGAGCCCGCAATCGTTGGCGTCTTCCATCTGTGCCGCTTCATTCTCGTTCTACTTGCGATCGCCGGGATGGCTCACGCCGCCGATCCGAGCGCCGAGACAGACTTATGAAGAAAAAACGGCCCTAAGAAAAGCCACTAAAGCCGCGACGTCCCCCAATGGGGAGGGAAACCTACATCTCGGCGTGCACGGTCAACAGCGCACCGTAGGATAGAGGAAGGCTCCCTCCGCTGGGAGCGAGGCCGAAAATGGGAACGGGAACCACATGGCTGGCTGGAGTCATCCATCGCCTACGGCGCCGCCTCGGCCCGCAGAAGCACGACTTCTTCACAATGTTTGATGAACAGATGGTGGTCATCGGCGACGCCGTTCAGGCGCTGGTGCAGGCGTGCGAGGAGGGGGAATTCATCGGGCAGGATGTGGGAGCACGCATCAAGAGCGCCGAGGAGGCGTGTGATACGCTGACGAACCGCATAATCCGGCTGGTCCAGGAGACGTTCATTACGCCCATCGACCGAGAGGACATCTACACGCTCGCTGTGGCAAATGACGACATCATGGACGAGATCTCCCGCGCCGTCATGCGGCTGGCGGATTACCGCATGCCGCTGGACCCCATGATCATCCGACTGGTGAAGATCCTCGAAGCGTGCTCCGCGCTTCTCAAGAAGGAGTTCGAGGCCCTTCGGACGTTGAACAAGGGTTACTATGCGCATGCCAGCGAGGTCCGGCCGCTCGAACACGAAGCGGACGAACTCGAGCGGCGGCTGATCCGCGAGAGCTACATGGACATCCGGCAAGTCGTCGCAGAATGCGAGGGGAAGGACCAGGCAAGTGGAGCCCAGCTCGTCGTGGCGGCGTTCGAGGAACATACGCGGCTCCGCCAGCGCCGCGAGATCGCTGAGATCCTGGAGCGTGCCGTCGATAACTGCAACCGCGTCAACCAGATCATTGGGAACATATTCGTGAAGCACGGATAAGCGCCCGACTGCCACACCGGGCGGCGCCGATCCCGGGCCCGAAGGCATAGCCCTCGGCGAGAGGCATCCCTTCCTGCAATCTCCCCTGAGCGGCAAAGTCAGCCGACATGACAGCTTGCCGGGGGATGATGCTCATCGAAGCATGCCAGCATCTCACGCCCCTCGGCTTTCGACTCTAGGCTCTTCTTGCTCTTGACACAGCGATTGACAGTGATATCGTCTGACCGCCTTCCTGGGTTTTCTGTGGCGCCAGAATGGGATTGTGGGGCCGTGCTGTTTAGTGCAGGTGTGATCCTTCAGGAACGGCAACAGAAACGGATAACAGGTCTACGAAGTCCCATCTTGCGTCCCGTTCTATGCACCGCATAACGGAATGGTTGCTGCGCCCGGACCGCCTCGCGGCCCTGGTCCTGTTGGCCGTGGCTGGCGTGGCCATCCGGGAGGGGGCGCCCTTACGCGAAGGGATTATGGGCCCGGGCTTGGCCCCCCTGGTCGCTGGAGCGCTCCTGGCAGTGTTGGCCCTCGGCCTCCTCCTCTGGCCGGACCGCGGCCCGACGGCGGAAGGGGGGGCTGCGCCGGGGCGGCGGGCGCCATGGACCTTCCTCGCCCTGGTCCTCTACGTGCTCCTGCTCCGGCCGCTGGGGTTCGCGCTGGCAAGCGCCATCTTCCTGGCGGCCCTCTTCCGCTTTCTCGGCCGGTATCCCCTCTGGATGGTAGTGCCCGCGGCCGCGGCCAGCGCGGGCCTCTTGAATGTCGTGTTCCGCTGGGGCCTGCAGTTCCCGCTGCCCGTGGGGCCTTGGGGGTTCTAAGCGAGGTCGGACTCGGTGGAAACTTTCTCCCTGCTCGCCAACGGCTTCGCCGCGGCGCTCTCGCCCCAGAACCTCCTGTTCGCCTTCTTCGGTTCCGTCCTCGGGACGCTGGTGGGAGTGCTGCCCGGCATCGGCCCCACGTCGGGGATCGCGATCCTGCTTCCCCTCACCGCCTTCTTGCCCCCCACCCCGGCCATCATCATGCTGGCCGCCATCTACTACGGGGCCATGTATGGGGGATCGACCACGGCCATCCTGGTGAACATCCCGGGCGAGGTTTCCTCGGTCGTCACCACGTTGGACGGCTATCAAATGGCACGCCAGGGGAGGGCCGGGCAGGCCCTGGCCATCGCGGCGATCTCGTCCTTCTTTGCGGGCACGCTCAGTCTCGTGGGACTGACCTTCTTCGCCCCGCCGCTGGCCGACATCGCCCTGGCCATCGGCCCGCCTGAGTACACCGGCCTCGTGATCCTGGCACTGGCGGTGGTGGTAAGCCTTTCGGGCCGTTCGCTCCGGAAGGGGCTGGCGTCGGCGCTGCTGGGCGCCCTCATCGCCATGGTGGGCCTCGACCCGCAGTCCGGCCGCCAGCGGTTTACCTTCGGGGTCCCCCAACTCATCGGGGGTATCGACTTCATCAGCGTCATCATCGGCCTGTACGCCATCGCCGAGGTTCTCGTCAGCATCGAGAAGGCGATAGCCAGCGTGTCCACCATCCCCATCACCCGCCTGTTCCCCTCGCTGGCGGACCTCAAGGCATGCATGGGTACGATGGTCCGGTGCACGCTGGTGGGGTTCGGCCTGGGGGTCCTGCCAGGCTGTACGCCGGGAGCAATCTCGTTTCTCTCCTACGACCTGGAACGCCGCGTCTCCCGGGCGGGGCCCCAGTTCGGCACGGGCGCCATTCAGGGGGTGGCCGCCCCCGAGGGCGCCAACAATGCGGCCACCAGCGGGGGATTCGTGCCGCTCCTGGCCTTGGGAATCCCCCCCACGCCGGCCCTGGCAGTCCTGCTTGGCGGCCTCATGATCTACGGCCTGCAGCCCGGTCCGCTCCTCTTCGAGAAGCAACCCGAGTTCGTCTGGACCGTGATCGCCAGCATGTACGTGGGCAACGTCATGCTGCTGATCCTCAACCTTCCCCTGGTGGGGATCTGGGCTCGGCTGGTCATGGTCCCCTATCCGGTCCTGGGCCCGTTGATCCTGATCTTCAGCGTCCTGGGCGCCTTCAGCGTGCGCAACAGCACCTTCGATGTGTGGGTCGCCCTGGCCTTCGGCCTGCTGGGCTATGCGATGCGGAAGCTCGACTTCTCCGAGACCCCTCTGGTCCTGACCCTCATCCTGACCCCCATCCTCGAAAGCTCGCTGCGGCAATCCCTGAGCATGTCCGCTGGCGATGTGCGCATTTTCCTGGAGCGGCCCGTGGCCCTGGGGCTCGCCGCCCTGGGCGTGGTCCTCGCTGCGGCCACCCTGTACGCCCGGCGTCGGGCTGGCGCAGGCGCCACGGGAGCTCCCAGACAGGAGGGATCGTGATGGATACGATGCGGAAAACCGTTCGAGTGTGGCTCGCCATCTCCGGCGCGGCGAGCCTGGCGCTGATCCTGGCCGCCGGTCCAGGGGGCGCGCCGGCCGCGGCCGCCACCTACCCCACCCGGGCGGTGGACATGGTGGTAGCCTTCGCCCCCGGCGGCGGGGCGGATGTGACCGCCCGGCTGGTGGCCACGTACGTCTCCAAGAAGTGGGGCCAGCCGATCAACGTGGTGAACCGTGCGGGCGGAGGCGGGATCGTCGGAACGCACGAGGTGCTGACGGCGCGGCCCGACGGCTACACCCTGATGATGGACAACCACGCCGTCAACGCGATGCTGGGTGCCTCCCAGACGGACCTGCCATTCAAGTGGGATGAGCGGACACCGATCGCCCGGGTGACGTTTGACCCCGTGTTCTACGTGGTCAAGGACGACGCCCGGTGGCGGAGCCTCAAAGAGGTCGTGGCCCACATCAAGGCCAATCCCAAGACCTTCCGCTGGGGCACGGCGCACGCCGGCGGCATCTCGACCTTTGCGATCACCCAGTTCTTCGCCGTGGCGGGGGTGGACATCGCCCAGACCAACCGCGTGGTCTTCCCCGGCGGGGCCCCCACGCTCACCGCCCTGGCCGGCGGCCACGTGGACTTCGCCGGCCAGCAGTGGAGCGAGGTGCTCGGACTCATCGGCGGCAAGAAGATCCGCGCCCTGGCTGTGGTGCTTCCCGAGCGCGTGAAGGATTTCCCGGACGTGCCCACGGCCCGCGAGGCCGGGTTCCCCGAGCTGGACGTGGTCGGGTGGCAAGGGGTCACCGGACCTCCCGGCCTCCCGGCCGAGGTGGTGGAGCGGTGGGACCAGGCGATCCGGGGGGCGGCGGCCGACCCGAGCTTCCTGGACCAGGCGGCCAAGATCGGTAAGGTGATCGCCTACCTGGGGCCGCAGGACTTCCGCAAGTACATGCAGGCGGAATACGACAAGTATCTTCCTCTGGCCATCAAGATGGGAATCCGGAAGTAGAAGGAGGAGCGTGGCGATGATCATCGACTTTCGTCTTCGACCCCCGGCTCGGGGCTTCCTGGACATGATCCTGTTCCAAAACAAGGAGCGCACCGGGCGGATCGCTCGGTCCCTCGGGCTCGAGCCGGCCCCCTCGTTCCTGAAAGATTCCATGCCCTTGCTGCTGAGGGAGATGGACCGGGCGGGGATCAGCCTCGGCGTGATCGCGGGACGGCGGTTCAGCACGACCCTGGGTTCCATTCCCAACGAAGACATCGCCGCCATCGTGGCCGAATACCCCCAGCGCTTCGTGGCCTATGCCGGGGTGGATCCATCGGACACGGCCAAGGCGCTGGAAGAGATCGACCGGTGGGTGAAGGAAGGTGGATTCAAAGGGATCGTGTTGGAGCCGGGTCTGGCGGCGACGCCGATCTACTGCGACGACCGCCGCCTGTCGCCTCTGTATGCGCGGTGCGCGGAGCTGGGCGTGCCGGTCCTGCTGATGGCCGGGGGAAATGCCGGCCCGGACCTGACCTACAGCTCACCCGTCGCGCTGGACCACGTGGCGGCCGAGTTCCCGACCTTGCCGCTCATCGCCGCTCACGGATGCTGGCCGTGGGTCACGCAGGCGCTCCACGTGGCCTTCCGCCGGCTCAACGTGTACATCTCCCCGGATATGTACCTGGTCAATTGTCCCGGCTGGCGAGACTATGTGGATGCGGCGAACTCCTACCTTCAGGACCGCTTCCTGTTCGCCACGGCCTACCCGTTCCTGCCACTCTCCGAGACCGTGGCCCATTTCAAGAAACTTCCCTTCCGCCGCGAGGTGCTGCCCAAGCTGCTATATGGAAACGCGGCCCGGTTGCTGGGGCTGGCGGAGGCGAGGGTGGCCCGCCCACGGCCGGCGGGGGGAAAACGGGCCGCGCAGAAGCGGAAGGGATAGTGGCCGGCCGCAAGACGCCCCGCAAGGGGGAAACGCGCCCAATAGGCGTGAAGGACCTGCTGGTCCACCGGGCGGTAGACATCATCCAGCCGGATGTTGCCCGCGCCGGCGGCTTCTCGGAGTGCCGGAAGATCGCGGCGCTCTCCACCGCCTTCAACATCGCCTACGCCCCCCACACGGGGGCCTCCAGCGCCGTGTGTCTGGCTGCCTCCGTCCGGTTGGCAGCGGCCCTGCCCAACTTCCTGATCTACGAGTACATGCGGGGGGACTGGTCGGCCCGTCAGCACAATCCCCTGCGGGAGGATCTGGTACGGGGATCCGCGGAGGTGTTCGAGAAGGGCAACATCCTCGTCCCGAGTCGCCCCGGGATCGGCGTGGAGTTGAACGAAGAGGTGGTCAGCCGCTACCGGGTGTGACTGGTCTGGAGCTCTCGCGGGCCGCCCCGGAGCGGCCGGGTGCCCCGCACCCCTGCTCCCCTTGTCCCCTTTGGTCACCCTGTCCCCTTGTCACCGTTCCCCTTCTCCCTTTTCTCCTCTGCTCCCGTGCCCCCCTGCTCCCCATCTCTCCTTGTCGCCGCTCCGTTGCCCCTCTTGCCCGGCCCTCCGCTCCCATGCTCCTTTGCTCCCCATCTCGCCTGCCCCCTTGCTCCCTATCCCCCGCTCTCCTTGTCCCCTTGTCCCCTTGTCGCCCCTCGCTCTCTCCTCTGCTCCCGCGCCCCCCTGCTCCCACTCCGCTCGTCCCCTCCGCTTTGGCCTTGACACCTGTTCCTCTCGTGATACCGTCTGGCCAGTTCGCTAGTATCACCCTCTGGCATAGAAAAACGGAAAGGCCACTAAAGCCGCAACGTCCCCTAAACGTCCCCTAAACGCGTCCCCTAAAGTTCCGAATCTCTGAAAGTGAGCCGGAGGAGCCGCAGCGTCGCCCGTCCCTGTAGGCAACAAAAGAAAGCTTGACTATCCGATTGGACCGCCCCTATCTTGTCGCAGAGGCTCTATCCGCCCTTTCATACGGATGGGAGAGATCGATCATTGGCCGAGAAACGATACATCCTGCCCGTGTGGACCGATACCAGGATCAGGCATTACCACCGGAGTGAGGGAAGGCGCATCGTAGAATTCTCCCTCCAATTGGAGGTCGAGGTTCAAGGGGTCTGGCGGGAGGTCATTCGGTACGATACGGCCCATGGGTTTGCGCACATTGATCGCTTCAATCTGAGAGGCAAGCGGAGAAAAGAATCCCTCCCTCTGGAACATGCTGAGGCCCTCACCAGGGCGGAGCGAGACCTGAAGCAAAACTGGTTCACGTACCGAGATCGCTTTCTGAGGGGAGAGTTTCCATGACCCGCACGGACAGGGCGATGGTCGAAAAGAACCTAGACCTGATTTTTGAATTCGAACGATATGTGTCGGAGCACCCGGCGTTCGCAAAGAAGATCCCGGACGACGCGATCCTGGTATTCCAGGTGAAAGGCGACACGGCGTTCAATCGGTGGAGCCATCGCATTGGCGAGAAGCAAGGCAAGCTCCAGCGACAGCCCGTTGTGCATATCACCATCAGCAAGATGGGGCCAGTCCGCTCCCGTATTTCATCACTGAGGCTGGAGCATGCAGCATGAGACGAGCTCGTGGAGCAGTGGACAAGCAAACTCCCGACGAGACGGCGAAGCGCTGCGCGGCCCAGAAGGTGGCCGAGGATCCCGACGCCCCGCTCTTCCTCAAGCGAGCAAAGGAACCGATCGAGGACTGTCTGGCCGCCATCAGGCGTCGCATCGCCCATATCACCCAGCAACGCCCTTAACATCCCGCCGGAACACACCCGCCCCGTCGAAACCGGGAAGGCCTCCCTGTCGCTCCTCGGTCGTCCATCCCCTTGTCACCGCATCTCCTAGTCTCTGGATCGCCCCTTCCGCCTTTCCCCTTTCGTCCTGTCTCGCTTCTCGGCTCTCGGCTCTAAGTTCTTGACTTCGCCGCTGGCAGTGATATCGTCTAGCCACCTATCTGGGTTTCCGTGGCACCGGACGGGGATGGGGACCATGGGAGCCGGACAAGAGGAACAGTCTCAACGCTCGGGCATTTTGCCCGGTGTGGACCTGAAACGGCCCCTTCGGAGTCGCGCGCTCCAAGGGGCCGTCCGGTTCTGGCGACAAGCGGCCGGATCAGTGTCCAAGGACATTTTGCAGGCGCCCTCCTCCGCTCCGCAGTTACAGCGTGGGCACCAGATGTAATGGGGGACTGTAATGGGGGACGTAGCGCGGTTATCGCGGTTGTTGCTTGAGACTACCACGTCCATGACCTCCGTTCCTACCATGCCTCGCGACCCCATCCTTGACGACCTCTCGCATGCGGGTTTTTAATGGTAATGCGTAGCGCGGTTATCGCGGTTATTTTAGGCCGCCGCCACGCCCCAGGTAGCGTTCGCGCCGTGCCCCGTGGCCCCCGCCCCGACAACCTCCCGCATCCACTTTTTTCGACCTGACTCAGGCGTAGCTGGTGATAGCGTCTGGCGAGCGGGATCGCTGTCCATCCTCTCCAGTATCGTTCGTGCCTTCATAATGGAAAGTATAGTGGGGGACGTCGTTGACGTAGTGGACATACATCTTCTGGGTCAAGGACTGGAGTGCCCACTGGGCTGAGAGGCGGCTGATAGCCGACACGGAGGTGTCTGTATCGAATTAGTCAGATTCCCGCCTGAACCCGCCGCCACCCCTGCTCAGGTGACCGTCGCCCGCTACTGCGCCATGTTCAGTTCTTGCCCCCGGCCTTCACCCGATCTCTCCGGCGACGACAGATTTGCCACGCCCTCGCGCCTCAGAAATCCTGAGTTGCCTGAATGCCTGGCCTGGGGTATGAATAGCGGCAACTGGAGCCGTCCCGCCGACGGGGCGGGGCCAGAGCAGATCAATGTGGGAAACCATGTCCCCCAGACCCAAGGCTGGGAAATGGTGCGACTCCGGCAAACCGAATTCCAGAGGACAGGAAGCGAAATGAGTAGCGCAATGATGAAAGCTCTGCCGCGAACGGCCCTCGGCATGCTCCTGCTCTGGATCGCGCTCGGAGCGCCGCCCTCCGCCCGCGGCGATGGAGTGCCCTATATACAATCGCCGACCCGCATCGTGGACGCTATGCTGGCAATTGCCAAGGTGGGGGCACAGGACTACGTGATCGATCTCGGCTCGGGTGACGGCCGCATCGTGATCGCCGCGGCCAAGCGATACGGGGCCCGCGGGCTGGGCATCGATTACGACAGCTCGCTGATCGCCGAGAGTCGCGCCAACGCGGCGCGCGAAGGGGTTTCGGACAGGGTGGCGTTCCTCCACCAAGACATCTTTGATGCTGACCTCTCCGACGCCACGGTGGTGACGATGTACCTGCTGCCGGAAGTGAATCTCCAGCTTCGCCCGCGAATCCTACTGGAGTTGCGGCCCGGAACGCGCATCGTGTCGCACGACTACGATATGGGGGATTGGGTACCCGAACGCCAACTGTTCATCAAGACGCCCGAGAAGACGATTGGGCCAAAGAAGGAAAGCACCGTTTTTCTCTGGATCGTGCCCGCGCGGATCGCTGGTTATTGGCGCGGCACGCTGGCCGGCCCGCAGGGCGAGGAGCCGGTGTTGATCGAGTTCGGGCAGCGCTTCCAGAACGCCTCGGCGACCATGTGGCTTCCCCGCTGGTACATGGCGGGCAACGGCCGCATTCGGGGTGAAACCGTCTCGCTCAGTCTCAGGCGGGTGGGACCGCTTGGGCCGGGGCCCCTGCGCTTCACCCTGCGGGTCGCCGAGGGCCACATCGAGGGCGAGGCGGTCGATCGCGGCCAGCGCTACGTCCTGCGTGCGACGCGCCTCATCAATTGATCTCAATCCGAAATTATGAACCGCCAAGAACGCCAAGGCAGGAATTGCTCACTGAGAAAGAGGGACGTCGGTGCAAGAGCAATTTTCTGTCGGCGGCAGCCGTCTGGCGGATTCGACCGCTGTGCTTCTAATGGGGGACGTAATGGGGGACGTAGCGCGGATATCGCGGTTATTCTTTTCTGCCGCAATGCTCGCAGGTAGGGCGCCCGCCATGCCTCGTGACCCCCGCCTCGACGACCTCTCGCATCCACGTTTTTCAACTTGACTCACGCCTAGTTGGTGGTACCGTCTGGCGGATTCGACCGCTGTGCTTCTGTGCTTCTGCTCCGCTGTCGTGCGTGGCGCCGTCATCGAGAAGGCGCTGGGACGGCCCGGATTTGGAGGGCGCGCTGCGCGAAACCTTCGGAGACGCCGCGCCTCGACGGCCAATATGGCGCCTCCCGCCTTCTGCGCAATGGTTCGAATAGAGGTAATCTCATGCACGTGGCTTTGGTGAATACCAACCGGATAAAGCCTCCGATAGCGCCGATCGGTCTGGAATATGTGGCGGAGGCGCTCAACGCCGCAGGACATCACGTTGAAGTTCTCGATCTCTGCTGGGCGGATGATTGGGGCTCTGCCATAGCGAGCTTCTTCGAGAAAACCAGCTTTACCCTGGTTGGGGTCACGCTGCGCAACACGGATGACTCCGCATTCACAAGCCGCCAGTCGTTTCTCGCTGAGTTCGCCGAGATCGTGAACGCGATCCGCAGGCATACGGATGCCCTGATAGTACTCGGTGGCGTTGGATTCTCGGTCATGCCAGAGCATGTCCTTAAGCTCTGTGAAGCTGAGGCCGGAGTATGGGGGGACGGGGAATTTGCCCTTGTTGAGCTTGCAGGCATGATAGAAGCAAAGCGGGAATGGCTGGGCCTGCCGAATCTGGTTTGGCGTCGCAACGGTGAGTGCCATCGCAACCCGGCCGTAGCCCCGCCTCTGGTAAACCTCCCCCCGATGACCCGAAGCTGGGTTGATAACTCGCGCTATTTTCGCGAGGGAGGGCAAGCTGGAATTGAAACCAAACGCGGCTGCCCCCACCCGTGTGTCTACTGCGCCGACCCGATTGCGAAAGGTAAGAAAGTACAAACTCGACCGCCGGGGGCTGTCGTTGATGAGCTGGAGAGACTCCTCGCGCAAGGGATTGACCACATCCACACCTGCGACAGTGAATTCAACATACCGGAGTGGCACGCCTTCGAAGTGTGCAGGGAGATTGTTCGACGCCATCTCGGTGACAGATTGCGGTGGTACGCCTATTGCGCGCCAGTCCCCTTCTCCCCGGAGCTTGCCAAGCTGATGCACGGTGCTGGATGTGTAGGAATCAATTTCGGAGTGGACAACGGCGATCGGGAGATGTTGAGAAAATTAAGACGAGATTTCACACCAGACGACATCTTGAACGCAACTCGTGCATGTAAAGAGACGGGCATGGCCGTGATGCTCGACCTCTTGCTCGGCTCGCCGGGAGAGTCAAGGGAGGGCATCATTCGCACAATTGAGCTGATGCGACGTGCCGAACCGGATCGCGTGGGCGTTGCCGTGGGCGCGCGGGTCTACACGGGAACAGAACTTGCCGATGTGGTGATGCAGGAGGGCCTCAGAGGGAGTCTTGTCGGCGGAGATAGCCCGTTAGAGCCTCTCTTCTTCATTGAGCCGAGCATCGCACCCTTCGCTTTCGAGCTGCTTGATCAGCTCATTGGTGATGACAGGCGATTCCTCTTCTTCGACCCATCGAGACCCGACAGGAACTACAACTATAATGCCAATCAACGGCTCGTGGACGCGATCGGGAAAGGGTACCGTGGCGCATACTGGGATATTCTTCGCCGATATGAATGATTGGACGGAAGCGTAGAGGTTCTTGCGGAGATCTTGGGCGAGCCCTTGTCGCCCGCGCTGGGCGTCCGCCACGCGAACGATTTGGCAGCCATCATGGCCCTGGCGAGCAACGGCCACCCCCCACCTGAAGTCTCTCGCCATAGACGGCCACCCGTTCCCCTGAGACCAAGGAGGGCCATTTCCCTCCTGCGCCGCCTAGTTCCATCTGCCTCTGCTGAATTCGCCTTCGGTCACTCGTCGCTGGCCCTGATGGTGGGTGACGACAGCTATCTGGGAATCTATGCTTCTTGATTTCTTGAAACATTGAAGATATCCTGGCCCCAGGAGGTGAGGAGGTCATGCCACGGAAGGCATTCTCGACGACAATGGACGCCAGCACTCTGAAGGCCCTCAAGGTCTTGGCGGTGAAGCAGGATCGGTCCCTGAACGCCGTCCTGGAGGAGGCTGCCACGAAGTATCTCGCCGAGAAGGCAGCCGAGGATCCAGACGCCCAACTCTTCCTCAGGCGGGCGAAGGAGCCGCTGGAAGATTTCATGGCTGCCATCGAACGGCGCATCGCTCACATCAAGAGGCAACGTGCTTAGGATCCGGTTCCGGCGGTCCGCGAAGCGGGAACTGTTTGAACTGGATGACGAGGCATTTCTTCGCGTGGTCCAGGCCATCCTGGATCTCCAAGAAGATCCACGACCCCGGGGTTACGACAAGGTGGCCGGTCGGGAGGACCAGTGTCGTATCTGGGCGGGGCGCGACCACCGCGTTCTCTACGAGATCGACGAGAAGACAGGGCGTATCATTGTTGTGGGGGTGCGCCGGAAGGACGAATCAACGTACAAATAGCGAATCAGGCCAGGTAGGTGCCGCTGCTCCGCCCATAGGGGACCGGCCTCCAGCTCGGACGTGGCCGCCATCACTCAGGCCCCATCTTCCCGAGTCTGATACCTGGTAGATCTCTCCTTCTCCCTTGCTCCCTTGCTCCCTTGCTCTCTTGCCCTCGCTCTCCTTGTCCCCTTGTCGCCTTATCTCCGTTTCCCCGGTTCACCGTCTCCCCGCTGCTCCCCTGCCCCCTGCCCGCGTCGCCCTACCAAAGCCACTTTCAACTTGACTCAGGCGTAGCTGGTGGTTACGGTCTGGCCGGCTTGACCGCTGTTTGTCCGCTCCCTCGTAGAGCTGAGGTGACACTTGGTTGCTGGTACACGAAAGGCGACGGTGAGTCCGGGGAAATTAACCCGGCTGGACGAATCCGATCCGGCCGCCGGCGTCACGATCCTCTACGATGGGCAGGAATGGAACGTCACCGGCCAGGCCAGTTACTCGACCGAGGAGGGATACCGGGTCCACGAGTGGTGCTGCGAGGTCGGGGACACGACGGCGTACCTCCTGAAAGAGGGCGATCCAAGAGAGGGAACCATCCGCTGGTTCTTCACGCGCGAGATCGACGACGGCGCTGTAGCCGCCGAGGGCGGCGAAGGGCTGGGCGAGTGGTTGGCGCGCGACAAAGAGCCGAACCCTCCGCAGGCCTTGACGTATCAAGCGACGACCTACCAGTACGCCGATACCACCGAGGGCACTCACGAGGACGAGTCCGGGGAGCGCGCCCGCAAGATCACGTGGGATTACTGGGATGCGGGCCGCGCCAGGAATCTTGCGGTCGAGCGGTGGCCGGACGGAACCTTCGAGTGCTACCTGGGCGCCTACATCGAGCCCGGCCAAGTTGTAATCCGGCGCACCGCAAAGAAAGATTTCCGCGCGCGCTGGCAAGCAAACCCCTTCCTCTCCGCGCTCATCGTCCTGCCAATCGCCTACATTTTTGCCTTCATCCTGGGCTGGCCTTTCGACGAATCCCTGGGCCTCGCCCTTCCGGTCGCGGCCGCGGTGGGCTGGCTCGCGGCAGTGGCCCGGGCGCCCCTGGCCTGCATGGCAGCCCTGGTTGCCCTTCCTATCGGTGCCGCCGTCTTCTGGTACTTCCCCCCACTGACGAGCGCGAGTGGTCTCGTGGTCCTGGTCGCAATGCCGGCCGCGATCGGATGGCTGGCACAGAGGCGCGGATACGCCGGGCGAAAGCTTCCTGTTCAGTACGCGGCGGCATTCGCTGTGGGCGCACCAATCCTCGGCGTGGGCTTCTACTATTATTTCAACCTGGCGCCTGGTCCGCACACGACCGACCAGCTTTTCCTCGCCCTGGGCCCGACGGCGATCGGGGGACTGGCCGGCTTCCTGATCTCAGGTCTTTTCCTCCGCAGGGACGAGTAGGTCGCGGCATGAGTCATATCTTTCTCGACACGCGGGATGGCCGGCTCGCCCTCTACCTGAATGGCGATCTGCAATTCGACCAGCGTGACGAGTATCTCTACCACGAACCCCTGGCCCTCGTCCCCACCGCGCTTGCGATTCGTCGCAGGCCAGGCCGGCCGCTTCGTGCCCTGATCCTGGGCGGAGGCGATGGCCTGGCCCTCCGCGAGGTCCTTCGGTCCCCAGAGGTGGCTGAGGCCCACGTCGTGGATCGCGACCCGGAGGTGCTGCGCCTGGGGGCCGAGGCCCTGGCGGACCTCAATCGCCGCGCCTTCCAGGACCCTCGCGCCCGCGTGCACGCCACGGACGCCCGCCACTTCCTGCGGAGTACCCACGGGTTCGACGTCCTGATCTGCGATCTCACCTACCCTCGGGATGCGACAGGCGCCTCCCTGTTCAGCGTCACGAGCTTTCGCAAGATGCGGGCCGCGCTGCGCCCGGGCGGTATCCTTGCGGTGAATGCCGTCTCGCCGGAACTCACCCCCCAGGCGTTCGGCTGCATCGGGAAGGCGCTGGGAGCGGCCGGGCTGTGGGCCGTCCCCTATGCCTTCATCCTGCCGTCCTTCCTGCGGGAAGGATACGGGCGCTGGGGGTTCTTCTTCGCCTCATCACGCCCCATCCTCGACGAGGAATTCTGCGAGTTGCGTCTTCCGAAGAGCGCCCACCTCACCCCCGATGCCATCCTTGCGGGAACGCGAATTCCCGCCGCCGCCGTCGAGGCGATGCATGTGGCGCCGAACCGCAAGGACGAGCTGCTCCACTATCTCTACAATGCCTCGCCGCTCCTCTGGGAAAGCCCCCTGCGCGCCCATCGGTTCAGCCCCTCGAAGAGGTCGCGCCAGCCCGCCGCTCACCCGGATCCCCAGTTGACGGCGGCCCAGGGCTTCGCACGCTGGCTGCGCCGGGAGGACGGCCGGCGTTCCCTGGACGAGCTGCTGGCATGCCTCCCGCTTGTCCAGTGCGGCCAGACCCGCGAAGTCCTGCTCGAGTGGAGCCATCACATCGAGGCCATGATCCGCGGGGTGGATTTGCGGGCCTTCATCGACCACGTGCTGCGGCGGGCCAGCGAACTCCCGCGAGCCTGGGTGCGGGAACTCCGGGAACTGAAGGCTCGCATCCGCGACGGGTGGCCCTCCGGGGACGAGATCTTGCACCTGGCCCACCGGGTCCTCGCGATCCTGCTCCTGCTGCTTGTGCTGGCGAACCTCTTCTTCCCTGACAACCTGTACGCCAAGGGGTTCAGTGGATCCTCCGGCCATTCGTCTGGCACCTCGTCGTTCCACGGCTTTTCTTTCAGCAGCCCCGGCACTCGCTTCTCCCCCTACCGCTCCCGATCCACCTACGTGGGAGGCCGTTTCTACTCCTTCCGTTCCGGCACGTCTCCGAGCCGGGTCTACGATGCCCAGGGGCAGGAATACCCGGCGCTGCGGTTCGCCTTCACCGATCCCCAGGGAGGGCAGCGACCCATCTCTTCCCTGCTGGCCCTGACGAAAGATCTCCAGCTCCTGGAATCGAGCGGGGTCGCCTACACGGCGGCCGTGCCGGGCTACCGGTTCCTGCTGGATCCCGGTCGCCTTCGGGTGCTGGACAGGACGGGGGTGCAGGTCCTGGCTTTGCTCCCGGACGCCCGGCTGCAGGACAAGGTGAAACAGCAGCTCCGGGCGCAGGGCCCTCTGATCGAGAAAGCCATCGTCGATCATCAGCGCTGGCTCGATTGGGTGCGGTGGGCCTCGATGACGGCCGGGGGCCAGCAGGCGGTATCCGAACTGGCAGCGCTGGAGGCGATGAAGCAAGCCGTTGCCACCGCCCAGGGAACGTGGGAGGGCGTGAGCCCTCAACCTGGCCCTGTTCCCGGCGCCGGGTGGGTCTCCATCTTCCCCGGCGTCTATCTGGAACCGCCCAATCCGGATCCGGCCGCGCGTTCGGTGGCCCTCATCACGCCGGAGGGAACCATCCGCACGCGCTCAATCGCCCCGCCGGTTGCCCTCACGGACGAGGACCACTTCCTCTTTTGGATACTGAACCGCCGCCTCACCGAGGGCCGCGATCAGTCGCTCAAGGATTCAATCACTGGCTGGGTCGAGATCCACGGCGAGGTCCTGGGGATCAGGCGACCTCCCTCCACGACGGCAGGACGGCAGTCATGATGCACGCGGCCCCGCTCCAGGCGCATCATCGGGAGGCGTGGGATGCCCTCGTGGCATCGCATCCCGCATCCGGCTTCATGCAGTCCTGGGGGTGGTCCGACTTCAAGGCGCTGGAGGGCTACACGGTGGTGCGCCTGGGCCTCTTTGCCAAAGAAACGCTCTGCGGCGGCGGCATCGCCTACACCTTTCCATCACTGGCCGAGGCCGGTCTGGCCGTGATGCCCGACGGCCCGGTGCTGGACTGGGAGGCGCCGGGGGCGTCCGCCGAATTCCGGGCCCTCGTGTCAGCGTTCCGGAACTCTGCCGCAGGACGGCGGGTCGTTGCCCTGCGGGTCGAGCCGAGGCTTGAAGCGGCCCCCGAGCTCTTGCGCGACCTGCCGCGGGCGCCGGTGGACCTCGTGCCGGACGAGACTCTGCTGGTGGATCTTCACCCCGAGCCGGAGATGCTGGCCCGCATGAAGCCCAAGGGGCGTTACAACGCGCGCCTCGCGCTGCGACGGGGCGTCGAGGTCGTCAGCTCAGTTGACCCCACCGACGTCCATGAGTTTCACTTCATCTTGGAGCAGACGGCGCGCTACCAGGACTTCCGACTCGAGCCCAAGCGCTTCTTCATCAATCTCGTCCAGGCGCTCTTCCCGCGCATGGGCCGGTTCACCTTCGCCCGCTATAAGGGCATCACGTTAGCCGCGGCACTCACCGTGCGCCACGGCCGCACCGTGACCTATCTCTATGGTGGCCACCTGCCCCTCTTCCCCGACGTGATGGCGAGCTACGCCCTCCACTGGCACATCCTGCGGGAGGCTGCCAGCGAAGGATACCGCCTGTACGACTTCTACGGCTACGTTCCGCCCGGGCGCCCGGACCATCCCTACGACCGGTTCTCTCGCTTCAAGGAGAAGTTCGGGGGCCGCTCGGTACGATGGATCGGCTCCCGGGACGTTGTCTTCCACGACCGGCTGGCCGAGGCGGCCCTTCGCGCCATCCGTTCAGTGCCCGTGGATGCCCTGGTTGCCGACACCGCGTCCCCAACGTGGGAGCAAAGAGGAGAGGGCTTATGACTTCCGGCGTCCAGGTGGTCGTCTATTTCCTCCTGGTCTTCGCGCTGTGCTGGGTGGGGAAGCTGGCGTATGGCGTGTTCCACCCTCGGGCGCGCGCGGACGTGGAGATGACCGCCAAGGACAACCTGGCTTTTGCGGTGCCGCTGGGCGCGTACTATCTGGGGATACTGATCGTGATGGGGGCCCCACTCTCCGGCCAGTCCCGCGGTGACATGCTGCAGGATGCCCTCTCGGTGATCGCCTGGGGGCTGCTGGCCGTGGCACTCCTGAATCTGGCCTCGCTGGCGGAGCGGCGGACCCTGTTCCACGGGTTCGATCTGTTCGGCGAGATCCTGGAGCGGGGCAACGTGGCCGCGGGAATCGTGGTGGCGGGCTTCCACATCTCGAGCGCCCTGCTCGTGCTCGGCGCACTGGCCGATGAAGGCGGCCTGCTCCCGGCGGCGGTGTTCTGGCTGTACGCCCAGATCCTGCTCACGCTGGCCGCCGCCGTGTTCCTGCGCGTGGTGCACGAGGATTTGACGGCGGAGATCCGGAGGGGGAACCGCGCCGTCGCCCTCTCCTTCGCCGGGGTGCTCGTGGCGATGGGAAACGTCCTCCGCCTGGCCATCAGCGGGCCGTTCGAGGGGTGGGGGCGCGGGTTCGCGGCCGCGACCGGCTACGCCATGGTGGGACTGGTCCTCCTCTTTGCGGCGCGCTGGCTCTTGGATTGGCTGCTCCTGCCCGGCGTAACGATCCGCCAGGAGGTCGTGGAGCAAGAGGTCCCGAACGTCGGCGTCGGCTACCTCGAAGCACTCTTCTACCTCGGCACCTCCTTCCTCATCGCCTGGACCCTGTAGGCAGGGTCGTTTCACGGCTGCGAACGCACTGGGGAGGGGACGTGGCTTCTTTTGTCTCTTTACGCTATTTCCTCTCTCGAACATGTGGCCAAAACCCCCATGTTGAAAGTCCTCCCGCCGATGGGGTAGCATAGCGCGACAAATCGGCACAGGGCGGTGACGGGCCGTCCGGTCTTCATCTTCGACCGACGAACTCCCACAGGAGGCGAATCCATGGTTGATCTCCAGTACCCTATCGGAAAGTTCGTTGAGGACCCCGACGTGACGATGGAGAAACGGCAGCGGTGGATCGAGGAGATCGCCGCCGCGCCCGGGTTGCTCCGCGCAGCGGTGGCGCGACTCACGCCGGACCAGCTCGACACCACCTATCGGCTCGGCGGCTGGACCGTCCGGCAGGTCGTGCATCACCTGGCGGATAGCCACGTGCACGTGTATGTGCGATTCCGACTAGCACTGACCGAATCCGAGCCAACCATCAAGGGGTATGATGCAGCCGCCTGGGCGGAGCTTTTCGATGCGCGAACGGGGCCCATCCAGGCGTCGGTCGCTCTTTTTGAGGCAGTCCATCAGCGCTGGGTGCTGCTGCTTCGCTCCATGACGGCTGCGGACTTCGCCCGGGCCTTCCGACGTCCGGACTCCCAGGTGGTAACGCTCGACCGGGCCCTTCAGATGTACGCGTGGCACGCGCGGCATCACGTTGCGCACATCACATCCTTGCGCGAGCGAATGGGTTGGAAGTGACGATGGGGAGGGACTCCATGCCAGTAACGAGTGCCGTGACATTCTCCTCAGCGGCGGGACAGGCCACCGGGTACCTCGCCCGTCCGGACCAGGGGAAGCCGGGGATCATCGTCCTCCAGGAGTGGTGGTGGCTCGTCCCGCACATCAAGGACGTCGCCGGGCGCTTCTTGGCCCAGGGCTACCTCGCTATGGATGGCTCCTGACCTCTATCATGGGAAAAGCACCGTGGAGGCCGAGGAAGCCTCCCACTTGATGCAGGGTCTCGACTGGGGCCGGGCACGCCTTCTTCAACAACGAGCGATCGGAAGCGTACCGTCGCGATGCCGCCAACGATGCCTGGCGCCGCACGCTCGACCACTTCGGCCGCCACCTGCGCATCGGCTAGAGGAAGAGATGGCTTCCCGAGAGCGGGTTGGATCCCCTGTGGGACAGGGTCGCTCCACGCCCCAGGCTTATCTTGCGGGTGATGATCCCCTTGTGCGTGGACGAAACGGCGGGGCTGCCTTAGACTGCTGACGAAGTAGAGGTAGGGATGAGAAGAATGGTCACACAGGAGACACAGGCGGCCCCGTCCCGCGCGAGATATTCCTATTACTTCGTGCTCGTTGTTGGCATCTTCATCACCTGCCTGATCACGGCCAACATTACTGCAGTCAAGCTGGTCCACGTGTTTGGGCTCATCGTGCCAGCCGCGATCATCATCTTCCCGATAAGCTATATCGTCGGCGACGTTCTGACCGAGGTCTATGGCTACTGCCAGGCGCGACTGGTGATCTGGCTGGGCTTCTTCTGCAACCTGATTGCCGTGGTTGCCATCTGGCTGGGGCAGGTGCTGCCCGCCGCGTCTTTCTGGGATGGCCAGGCCGCGTACGAGCGAATTCTGGGCTACACGCCCCGCCTTCTCATTGCTTCCTTTCTCGCCTACCTCGTGGGAGAGTTCGCCAACTCGTTCGTGCTGTCGAAGATGAAGATCGCCACGAGAGGACGCTGGCTGTGGACGCGTACCATCGGCTCCACGCTTGTTGGCCAGGCGTTGGACTCACTGGTGTTTATCACGCTAGCCTTTATCGGAACGATTCCGCTCGCGGGATTGATCTCAGCCATCGTCACCCAGTGGCTGGCAAAATCGGCTTACGAGGCTGCGGTCACACCCCTCACCTACGTTGTAGTGAATTTTCTGAAGCGAAAAGAGGGGTTGGACGTGTACGACTACGATACGGATTTCAACCCGCTCTCTCTGTCACACTAGGCCCCTGGCACGGGTGGTTGATCCCAACGGCAGCTCGAGAGATTGAAACGGAACGCGATATCCTTGAGCGCGCAGCAAGACGGACGCGTCTGGAGTTGAGGACATCGGACACAGAGGAGGGATCCTGGAAGTCTCTTCAGGGCAGCCGGCCGCTGCCTTGAGGGAGGGGGAATGGTCATGGCTGCCCGCCGTCGCCAGTGGATCGCTCTGATCCTCTCCGGGATCTTCCCGGGGCTGGGACAATTCTACTTGGGCGCGTGGGGGAAAGGCGCCGCCTTCCTCATCGCCGGCGCTGCGGCAACCTGGGGCCTCGGACGGCTGGTCTCGGTTGAGGACCTCATGGCTGGCCTTCTGCCCCACCCCCTGGCAACCCTGGGCGCGTTGCTGACCCTGCTGGCTGTGTTTGTTTGGAGCATCACTAATGCCTGGATCTCTGCCCGGTGAGAAGCCCGCGCGAGGGCGGCGGGAAGGAATATCTCCTCCGGTCTTCTCCAGGTCGCCCCGGGTGCTCATCCTCTCGGCTGCGGTGGGTGCCGGGCACCTGCGCGCAACCGAAGCCCTCGAAGCGGCCTTCGAGGCCAGTGCTTTCCCTGGAGAGGCCTACCACGTCGACGTCCTCCGCTACACCAACCAGGCTTTCAGGACGCTCTATTCCCAGGGCTACATCGAGCTCGTGAACAAGGCCCCGGACCTGCTGGGTTGGTTGTACGACCGTTTCGATGTCCCCTGGAAGAGCAGTCGCGTCCAGCAGGCATTCGAGAAGCTCAACCTTGGTCCGTTCGTCCGCCTGCTGACCAACGTCCGGCCCGACTGGGCGCTTTGCACGCACTTTCTTCCCGCCGGGATCATCGCCTGGCTCCGCTGATCGCCACGTAACGGACGCAGAGGAAGGATGCGATTTCCAACCGGGTTGCGAGCTCTCAATCACAGAGACTTTCGCCTGTTCTGGACGGGGCAGCTGGTTTCGCTCGTCGGGACCTGGATGCAGAGCGTCGGGCAGTCGTGGCTGGTCCTCGAGCTGACGAACTCCCCGTTTAAGCTTGGGCTCATCGGCACGCTCCAGTTCGGGCCGATGCTCTGCTTCTCGTTCGTGGCCGGCGCGATCGCCGACCGCGTCCCGAAGCGCCGGCTCGTTCTCGCCACCCAGACGGCCCTCATGCTCCAGGCGTTCAGCCTCTCGGCCCTCGCGTGGACCGGGCAGGTGCAGTACTGGCACGTGGCGGTCCTGGCAAGCCTCTACGGATTCGCCGCCACGCTCGACATGCCCACGCGACAGTCCTTCATCGTCGAGATGGTGGGCAAGGACGACCTCATGAACGCCATCGCCCTCAACTCCGCGATGTTCAACGGGGCGCGAATGGTGGGCCCGGCTGCCGCCGGCCTCCTCGTGGCCCGCTACGGCGTGGCCCCCGCGTTCCTGCTGAACGGCGTGAGCTTCCTGGCCGTCATCGTCGCCCTGCTGGGCATCCGGGCCGAGGGCCTGCCCCAGGCTCAGGCGAGCAGCTCCGTGCGCCAGGACATCGTGGCAGGAGTCCGCTACGCCGTGGGAACCCCCCTAGTGTTGCTGATCTTGGGTCTGCTGTTTTTCGTGAGCCTGTTCGTAATCAACCACAACGTTCTCGTTCCGTTGCTGGCGCGCGACGTCCTGCACGAAGGCGCGCAGGGTTTCGGATTCCTGATGGCCGCGCTTGGCATGGGTGCCGTGGCCGGCGCCCTCGCGCTGGCCGTTCTGGGCAGCGGCCGGCCACGACTCATCGTCGTGGTCGCAGCGGCCATCGTGGCGTCGGCAACGACCCTGTCATTGGCGGCGATCCGCCATTTCTGGCCGGCGACCATCGCCCTGGGTCTCATCGGATTCTCACAGATCGTCTTCATGGCCAGCTGTAACTCCACCCTCCAGGTGACGGCCCCGGACAGGCTCCGCGGCCGCATCATGAGCCTCTATGCGTTCGTCTTCGCCGGGATGACCTCCATCGGCTCATTCTTTGTCGGATCGATTGCTGAGGTCTTCGGGGCGTCGGTTGCCTTCGCGGCAGGTGGGGGCTTGGGACTATTGTGCGTCCTGGCACTTACCTTCTGGTGGATGCGCGGTCCCGGGCGGCCATCCGAAGATCTGCCCTGATCGTGCCCGAGATCCTCACGCGGTCGCCGACTCGGAATCCGCGGACCAACCCGCGTTGCGGAGCAAAGGGGACGGAAATCGAAGGGTCCAGTTGGCGTTCTACGCCTGCCGCAGCGAGAGGAAGGGGGGAAGGGCGCGAAATCAGCAGGCGAGAGCAGACAGGGCCGGTACGGATTCGCTTTCAGCGAACGGACTCGTCTGGAGACTTGCGGCTACGACGGTTTCACATCCTGTGATTCACCGGGAATCGTCCCGGAGTTAGGGGCATCAGCGGGTGGCGCCCCGGCCTCGCCTGCCTCCCAGTCGATGGGCGGCCCGCTGCCTGCGCCGCCGGTTTTCTTTTCCGCCCGCCGCTGGCGTTTCTCTTCCTGCCGCGCCTTGCGCGCCAGTTCCTTCCGCCGCTTCTGGCCTCGGTGCTGTCGAGAGCTTCCTGCCATGACGCCTCCTTCGGTGCGTCGCGCGCGAGGCCGCTTGACCCGCGCAGCCCCTGCGTCTGCTGACGGCACCGTAACCCTACCGCACCAGACGAAAAATCCCTAGCGATTTCTTGCTAGACCGAAATGGTAGCAGGTCGCCACGGCACCGAGGCCGACCCCCAGGACCAGGTAAAGGGAAAGGAAATTCGAATTCGCCAGGATGAACGTCGCAACCACCGGGCCCGCGGCGTTGCCGGCAAACCGTGCCGCATTGATGAAGCCGATGGTTCCCCCATGGCTTCGGGACGTGATCTGCACCAGGATGAGAGGGAAGATCCCGGCTGCCAAGGCAGTCTGCACCATCCGGATGAGGGTGAAGGTCACCGGCCCCACTCCCAGGATCAGCAGGACCTGGAAGACCGAGGCGCCCACCGCGCAGGCAAGCACCAAGTACTGGGTAGGGACGCGCCCCGCCAGCCGGCTGAAACCATACGAGCCGGCCGCGGCCGAGGCGCCGTAGGCGAAAACGATGAGTCCCGCGGTCACCAGTCGTTGGTGTTCCGGGACATGGAAGTCCTGGAGAATCGTCGGCAAGACGCTGGGCAGGAACACGATGTGAATCGTTCCCACGAAGGCCACCCCCCAGGCCAGCCAGAGTTGCCGGCGGGGAACGTCGCCAGCGGCGGGTCGCCGCGGCTGGGGTGGCAAGGGACTGAGACCCACCTGGCAGAAGATGAAAACTCCGAGCATCATCAGGCTAGACGCCAGGAACGCACCCCGGAAACCGACGGTGGCCGCGGCCATGGCGCCTAAAGGCGGGGCGAAAATCTGCCCCAGGGTGAGCGCGGACTGGTACAGCCCCATCCGGCGGGCCAACTGATCCTCGGTGGAGATCGCAGAGATGATCATCAGCCCGATCGTAGAGATGCCGCCCAGGAACCCTTGGAGGATGCGGATGCCCAGGAGGACTCGCAGGTCGGTGACGAACCCCATGAGGGCGACGAGGATCACGTGGGAGAGGATGCCGCGCTCGAAGAGCGCCTTGGGGCTGAACCGGTCCGTGAGACTGGCCCAGAAGGTGGAGCCGAAGATGGCCGTGGCCGAGGCGGATCCCACGATGAGGCCCGTCCAGCGAAGCGTGGCCGCCTCGTCCAGCGGGCTGATGGCCTGGATGTAGAAAGGAAGGAACACGAACATGAAGTTGAAGGCGAAGGCCAGGCTGAACTGCGCCGTGACCAGCACCATGATGTCCCGGTTCTTCGCCTGAAGGGCCGAGGCGGTGGCACGCATGAGTTGACTTATATCAATCGCCGGTGGTCATGTAAAGCCGGACGACCCCGAATGACTCCTCTTCCGGAGGAACGGCGACCGGCGCCGATCTACCTTGACCGCGCGGGGGCTTTCCGATATGCATAGGGGCGCTTTGGCAACGGAAAATCTCAAACGGACAATGCCAAACTGAAAACCGGGGGACGGAATTCGCCCAGTGCCCGACGGATTCGGGTGATTCCCCATTTCCAGTTGTCAGGTGTCGCTATTGCATTTTCCGGTTGAGACGCACCGAGGGAGATTCAGAAGGGACACCAAGGACCGGAGGCACGACTATGCGTCTCACGGGTGGCGAGATCGTCGTCGAATACGTGATTCGACAGGGCGTGCCTTACATCGCCGGCATCCCCGGGCATGGAAATGTGGCGCTGCTGGATGCCGTCGTGGATCGCCAGGATAAGATCAAGATGATCCAGGTGATGCACGAGCAGAGCGGCGTGCATCTGGCGGACGCATACTACCGCGTGAGCGGGCGGCCCATGGCTGCCGTCACCTCGATTGGCCCGGGGGCCACCAACACGGTCATTGGCATCACCCAGGCCTACGTCGACTCCACCGCCGTTCTCCTGATCACCGGGAGTACCCACACCTACATGCGGGGCCACACCGTCCTCCAGGAGATCGAGCGGGTGCAGTGGTCAAACTTCCCCCGCGTCATGGAGCCCATCGTCAAGCGCTACTGGCAGGTGAGCCGGGTGGACCAGCTCCCCTACGTCATGCACCGCGCCTTCAACCAGATGCTCAGCGGCCGGCCCGGCCCGGTCCTCGTGGACCTGCCCATGGATGTGGCCGCCGACGCCGAGGACGTGGAGCTGCCTGATCCGGAGGAGCGGGAGCCGCAGGGCCGTCTGCGGCCCGATGCCGGGGCCATTCGCCGCGCGGCAGAACTGCTGCTCAAGGCCAAGCGCCCCGTGATCCTGGTGGGTGGGGGCGTGATCACGGCTAACGCGTCCGATGAACTCAAGGCAGTGGCGGAATTCCTCGGGGCCGCCGCGACAACGACCTATATGGGCAAGGGCGCCTTCCCGGAGGATCATCCCCTCTACTGCTGGCAACCCCGGGGATACCGCCAGCACCGTGGGGAACGCCGTCTGTCGCTCCGCAGACGTCATCCTGGCCGTGGGATGCCGCTTCACCGACTGGGTGGCCTCCTCGTACCGGCACGGGGCGAGCTTCGCGATGCCGCCCACGAAGCTCATCCAGATTGACATCGACCCACACGAGATCGGGAAGAACTACCCGACTACCATCGGGATCCTGGCGGATGCCAAGGTCGGCCTGGCGGACCTGCTGACCCAGCTCCAGGACCTGAGCAGGCCAAAGGACTACAAGGGAACGGCGTACTTCAAGGAGATCCAGCGACTCAACGCCGAGTGGGATAAGGTCCTGGCCAAAATGCAGCGCTCGATTGCCCGCCCCACGACCATCTCCCGCGCGCTGAAAGAGATCCGGGCCGTCACCCCCCGGGACACGATCGTCGTGACGGGCGCCGGCCTCGTCCAGTGCCAGGTCTGGCAGGAGTTCGAGGTGTATATGCCCCGCACCCATATCACCAGCGGCGGCTTCTCCACGATGGGCTTCACCGTCCCGGGGGCCATCGGAGCCAGGCTGGCGGCACCCGATGCTCCGGTCCTGGGAATCGCGGGCGACGGGGATTTCCTGCAGACCATGCAGGAGATGGCGGTGGCCGTCCAAAAGGCGCTGGCATCCGGGCGACCCAGCCTGGTGGAAATCATGACGGCGCGGGAGTGGCCGCACACGGCCGTCTCCAAGAGCGGCTGGTGGGATGTGCCGGTCCCGACATACCTGCCGAATAAGCCGAAGGAATACGAGAAGGGGCGAGCGGAAGAGAAGCTCTGAGGATGCAGCCGGAAAGCTTCCGGGGGGCCCGGCTTTGTTTCGAGGCGGGCTCTCTTTTTCTCAAGAGGGACCTTGCGGATTCCGGTGGCCCGGCGTCGGGTGCTCCCCGCGCATTCCCCTTGACACCTGCGCTCGGGCTGAGCCATGCTCCCCTCATTTCGGGAGCCTCAACGGGCCTGAGGCGGTCCTGGGGGACCTTCGGCCCGCTTGAGGCCTGAAGCAGTTCCTCGGTTGCACAAGTGGATCGGCGGGAAGCGGCTGGACCTGACGCGACGTTCACCATGGTGAGGTTCAACGTATGTCGCCTATGCGGGCGATCGTGAAGGCGCGGCCGGAACCGGGGCTCTGGTTGGAGGAGGTCCCTGTCCCGGAGCCGGGGATCAACGACGTCCTCATCCGGATCCACAAGACGGCGATCTGCGGCACCGACGTTCACATCTACACCTGGAACGACTGGGCGCGACGGACGATCCACACCCCGCTCGTGATCGGCCACGAGTTTGCGGGGACGGTGGCGGCCGTCGGGAGCAACGTGCGGAGCTTCAAACCCGGGGACGTGGTCAGCGGGGAGGGGCACCTCGTCTGCGGGCTCTGCCGGAACTGCCTGGCCGGACGGCGGCACCTCTGCGCGCGCACGGCCGGCGTGGGCGTGAACCGCCCGGGGGCCTTCGCCGAGTACCTCTGCATCCCCGCCGCCAACGTCTGGGGCGCGGCTCCCAACATTTCCCTGGAGCTGCTTGCCTACTTCGACCCCCTCGGCAACGCCACCCACACCGCCCTCTCCTTCGACCTCGTGGGCGAGGACATTCTGATCACAGGCGCCGGGCCGATCGGCTGCATGGCCGCCGCCATCGCCCGCCACGTCGGGGCGCGCTACGTTGTCGTCACGGACCTCAACCCCTACCGACTGGACCTCGCGAGACGGCTGGGCGCCACGCGCGTCGTCGACGCCCGCCGCGAGAAGCTGCCGAACGTCCAGCAAGAGTTGGGGATGCGCGAGGGCTTCGACGTTGGGATGGAGATGTCCGGCAGCCCGGCTGCCTTCCAGGACATGCTGGCGAACATGGCCCACGGTGGGCGCATCGCCCTTCTCGGCATCCTCCCCGCCAACACCGCGATCAACTGGGACGACGTCATCTTCAAAGGCCTCATCATCAAGGGGATTTACGGACGCGAGATGTATGAGACCTGGTACAAGATGACCACGATGCTGCAAAGCGGCCTGGACGTGATGCCGGTCCTGACCCACCGCTTCCCCGTCAAGAATTTCCAGGAGGCTCTCGAGGTCATGCGCGGGCGGAACTGCGGAAAGGTGCTGTTGGAGTGGTTGTGAGAGGGGTCCCCAACACCCTCTGGAGACCCGAGGCGTTCTCCGCGCCCCCATGGAGAGATTTCCAGACGCTTGCTCAGATGGAGAGTCTCTATGTATGACGCGATGCGCGAGCATTTGGCGCGGCAGCTCGATGAGATCCGCGCGGCCGGGTTGTCCAAGGACGAGCGGCTCATCGCCTCCCCGCAGGGGGCCCGCATCGTCCTCCAGGACGGCCGGACGGTCCTGAACCTCTGCGCGAACAACTACCTCGGCCTCTCCGGGCACCCCGAGCTGATCGCGGCGGCGCAGGCGGCCCTCGCCCGCTGGGGCTATGGCCTCTCCTCCGTGCGCTTCATTTGCGGGACCCAGACGTTGCACAAGGAGCTCGAGCGGCGCGTCGCCGAGTTCCTCGGCGTGCAGGACGCCATCCTGTACTCCTCGTGCTTCGACGCCAACGGCGGGCTCTTTGAGGCGCTGCTCACGGAACAGGACGCGGTCATCAGCGACGAACTGAACCACGCCAGCATCATCGACGGGATCCGCCTCAGCAAGGCCCAGCGCTTCCGCTACAAGAACAACGACATGGTGGACCTCGAAGCGAAGCTCCGGGAGGCGGCCGGCGCGCGCTTCCGCCTCATCGCCACCGACGGCGTCTTCTCCATGGACGGGACCATGGCGAACTTGGCGGGGATCTGCGACCTGGCCAAGAAATATCAGGCGCTGGTGATGGTGGACGACTCACACGCCGTCGGTTTCCTCGGCGCGAACGGGCGCGGCACGCACGAGTACTGCGGAGTGATGGGTCGCGTCGACATCCTGACAGGGACGTTCGGCAAGGCCCTCGGCGGCGCCTCGGGCGGGTACACCGCGGGACGGAAGGAGATCATCGCCTACCTGCGGCAGCGTTCGCGCCCCTACCTTTTCTCGAACACTCTGGCCCCCGTAGTCGCCGCCACCACCCTGAAGGCTCTCGAGCTAGTCGCTTCCCGGCCGGACCTGCGGGTGCGCCTGGAGCGCAACACGCGGCGCTTCCGCGAGGGGATGGCGCGGAGCGGCTTCCGAATCAAGCCCGGCGAGCATCCCATCGTCCCCGTGATGCTGGGGGACGCGCACCTGGCGGCGCGTGCGGCCGAGCGAATGCTGGCGGAGGGCGTCTATGTAGTCGGGTTCTCGTACCCCGTCGTGCCAAGAGATGCGGCGCGCGTTCGCGTCCAGATGTCGGCAGCGCTGGAGGATGCCGACATCGACTTCGCCCTGGAGAGGTTCGCGAAGGTGGGACGAGAGCTGGGCGTGATTTGAAATGTCAAGACGGGCTGGTGCGGTTCTGATGCGGCGTGCACCGCGCCGCCCCCGGCGGCCGCGGCCGCCGTGCGGGCTCGAGATGCGGAAGCTTCCGACCGATCTTCGCGGCTCTCTTCTAGTCCCTTGACGCCCCTCGTCCTGCTGTTCGCCCTGGCCTTCCTGGTCTCCGTGGACCTGCGCATCCTGGCGCCGGTATTGCCGTCCATCTCTCTTTCGCTCGGGTCCACTCCGGGCACGGTCGGGCTTGCCATGACGACCTACGCGTTCGCCTATGGCACGGGACAGCTCTTCTACGGCCCGCTCTCGGACCGTCTGAGCCGGATTGCAGTGGTGCGCGCGGCAGGGGTCGGGTTCAGCGCCTGCACCGTGCTCTCCGCCCTCTCGGTCACGACGTGGCAGTTCATCGTTGCCCGCCTCCTGGCCGGGGCCTTCGCCGGCGCGGTGATTCCGCTCACGCTGGTGTTCATCGCCGATACGGTCGAGTACGAACGGCGCCAGGTCGTGCTCGGCCGTTTCTCCGTCGTCACCTCGGCCGCGCTGGCTTTCTCCGCCTCCATCGGCGGCACCGTCGCCTACCTGCTCTCGTGGCGACTCATGCTGTTCGGCTACGGGCTCCTGGCATTGATCCCGGTCGGCTTCATGTGGCGGCTCGAGATCCAGGGTCAGCCGGGGCTCCCAGAGGCCCCTGCACACGCCGCACGCTTCGTGGACTTCCTCCGCGAGCGCCGCGCCCAGCTCGTGTACATCGCCGTCTTTCTCGAGGGCGCGCTACTCTGGGGCGGGGTGACCTATCTCGGCTCCTTCGCCACCAAGCGCCACGGCCTCGACCAGTTCAGCGTCGGCCTGCTCATCGCGCTCTTCGGTGTGGGCACCATGGCAGGCGGAACCCTCATGGGTCCCATCCGCCGCCGGATTTCTGAGAACGTCCTGGCAGGGATCGGGGGCACGCTGATGGGGACCGCCTTCCTCCTCCTCATCCCGCGCTGGCCCTGGCCGGCCTTCGCGGTCAGCATGCTCGCTCTGGGCCTAGGTTTCGTGGGCCTCCACACCACCCTCCAGCTCCGGGGCACGGAAATCAGCCCGACCGCGCGCGGCAAGGCTTTCGCCCTCTTTGCCTTCAACCTCTTCGCCGGGATCGCGACCGGCACCGCGGTCCTCGGACGTCTGGTAGACGCGGGGCGCTATGAAACGCTCTTCGGGATGGCCGGCATCGGTCTGATCCTGATCGGCCTCGGCACCGCGCTGGGCCCGCGCCATCTCGGGCCATGATGCCCGCCGGGCATCGGCCGCTTCCAGCTCTCGTCATGGGTCGTGTCGTTCCCATGCCGCAGTCAAGGAGGACTCTTCCATGAGCCGCAAGAACATTGAACAGCAGGCCACAAAGGCCGTCTGGTCCCAGCCGGTGAGCGATCTGCACACCCACACCTACCCGCCCACGTTCGGCGCGTCGCCCAGGCCGGGCGGGCTGCTGCTCTGGGGCGTCGATGAGCTGGTGACATATCACTATCTCATCGCCGAGGTGTACCGCGCCGTGCCCGCCTCCGAGCTGCCCTACGACAGGTTCTGGGCGATGAGCAAGCGGGAACAGGCCGACCACATCTGGAGGCACCTGTTCGTGAAGCGCACGCCGATCAGCGAGGCCTGCCGGGGCGTGCTCACGACGCTCGAGCGCCTTGGCCTGGACCCAAATGAGAAGACGCTCACGCCGTACCGCAAGTGGTTCGCCAAGCAGGACCCGGACAAGTACATCGACAAAGTGATGAAGATCGCGAACGTGGACCTCATCACCATGACCAACCCGGTCTTCGACGACCAGGAGCGTGGGCTGTGGGAGCGGGTCCCGAAGGCCGGCGACGACCCGCGCTTCGCGGCCGTGTTGCGGATCGATCCGCTGCTGCGCAGCTGGCCGGTCGCCTGCGAGAAGCTACGCATGTGGGGCTACGAGGCTCAGCCGGATTTTTCAGGAAGGACTGTGGACGAGGTGAAGCGCTTCCTCGCGTACTGGCTCGACAAGATGAAGGCGGTCTATGTGGCGATGAGCCTGCCGCCGGAATTCCGGTATCCCGACCCGAACAACCCAGCCGGCGACCGGTTCATCCGAGAGATTCTGATGCCGGTGCTGGCGGAGCGCGGCCGGCCCTGGGCGATGATGATCGGCGCGAGGCTGCGGGTGAACCCCGGCCTCCAGGACGGCGGCGACACCGTCGGGATGGCTGACGTGATGTCGGTCGTCAACCTCTGCCGGGACTTCCCGCAGAACAAGTTCATGGTCACGATGCTGGCGCGCGAGAACCAGCACGAGCTCGCCGCCTCGGCCCGGAAGTTCGGCAACCTGCTCCCCTTCGGTTGCTGGTGGTTCCTCAACAACCCGGTGCTGGTCGAGGAGATCACCCGGATGCGACTGGAACTCCTGGGGACGACGTTCGTCCCGCAGCACTCCGACGCCCGCATCCTCGATCAACTCGTGTACAAGTGGGAGCACAGCCGCCGCATCATCGCCAAGGTGCTGGTGGACAAGTATGTGGACCTGGAAAAGTCGGGCTTCACCGTGACCCAGAAGCACATTCAGGCCGACGTGGCGCGCCTCCTGCGCGACAATTACCGCAGCTTCATTGCGTGGTGATGCGCTGCGCCTGGCGAGAGGCGCACGAAAGGAACGCTGCCTGGAAAGGGGAAGAGGGAGCGGAAGGAAGAAATCGAACTTTTCGAGCAACGTCCCCTTTGCCTTCGCCGAGCACGTCCCCTTTGCCTTCGCTTGGGTGACACTGAGGATGTGGCACTTACCCCATCAGATCTGAGAATCAAGCCGGTGCAGGCGGAAGAGCTCTAAGACGAATTCCGTCGAGTCGGTCAGGTCTGCTTTGAGCCATCGGCAGACTTCCACCGGATCCCCTTTTTCCATCCCTTCGACGATCAGGTGGTGATACCGGATGCCAGCCGTGGGATCGGGTTTTTCCATTTGTCGGAAAAGAATGTGATAATAAGGGCTGACCCTGTCCCAAAGCCGATCAATGATCGCCTTCAATATGGGCATTTCCGCGGCATCGTAGATGGTGTGATGGAACTCCCTATTGGTCCGGAGGAGGGCGTCGGCGTCATGGCTCAAGCGGGCCTGGCGGAAGCGGGCCTCGCAGTCCGCAAGCTTTTCCAGCGTTTTCTCGCTGCGGCGCACCGCCGCCTGTTCGGCCGCCTTGCCCTCCAAAAGCAAACGGAGTTCCCTGATTTCCTTCAGACTGGCTTCCGACAGCTCATTGACCACGTAGCCCTGCCTTTTGTCGGCATGGACGAAACCGCCTGCTTCCAGCCGGGCCAGGGCTTCCCGCACCGGCATGGCGCTCACCGCCATCTGCCGGGCGATCTCCTCGATGACCAGTCGCTGTCCCGGCGAAACCCGGCCTGAGACGATGGCCTTTTGCAGCTCCCGGTAAACGGCTGCCTTGCGAGTGGTCACCTCAAGGGGCCTGAAAATCGGCGTGCTTTGTCTCCCAAGCCGGGGGGATTCGTTTGGACCAGATGAACCGTGATGATATTCCCAGGTGCGACGCAGGGACAGGATGCCACTGAAGCCGCTGAGTCCCGCAGCCTGGAACCAGCCCTTGACCAGGCGGGAAAGACTGACCAGTGACAGTGGACCGCCGCCTTTCCGAGAACGGAAGATGTAATCCGCCTCAGCCAAGCTGGCCGCCTTGACATGGTTGAGGAGAAGCCGCTGGAGAGACCGGCTCATGATGAGACCCCCGACGTTTCCTGACCCTTCGGGTGGAGAGGGTTGGACGTCCAGATCCTTGACCTTCAAGCTCAGGAGTCTCCTGGCCGGCCGGCCGGTTTGAATGGCCAACTCAAAGAAGAGGAGGTCCCTGGGCCGGTCGCGGAGAAGGGTGCGGATGGCGTTGATATCCTCAGTGTTTGTTATGGGTTGGGTTAAACGGCCCGATCTTGTCCTGGAGGTCATGGGACCTTCCCCTCGCAGGCTTTGAAGTTCATGGTCGAATGATAATTTAGTGATTGATGAATGTAAAACAAAAAATACTGTAAGAGAATTATTGTAGTGGAAGTATTCGTATTTATTATGTAAATTAAACGATGGAATAGTATGAATAATTTGCTTGACTTCATATCCGAGCATGAGGACAGAATGTTATGAACGAACTCGGCAGAAACAGCAGTTCTATCTGATCCCTGGGGGGGTTTCGGCGGTTCAAGCTCCCCGGAGAACCAGGTGCAGGAGGTTCGCAAATGTCAGGAGCCCATGATTTCGTTGATGATCCCCGTAATAAGGATGTTCTCATATACATCAATGGCCGCTTGGTCCCCCGGGACGAGGCCCGGATATCGGTCTTCGACAGCGGCTTCCTCCTAGGCGACGGCTTCTGGGAGAGCTTCCGCATCCACAACGGGCAGCTTGCCTTCTTTGATCGTCACATGCAGAGGCTTGAGGAGAACGCCAAGGCCCTGGACATTGATCTGCCCTTTGGCCGAGAGGAAATGGCCAAGGCCCTCCAGGAAACGGTGACGGCCAACCAGTTGGGCGACGACGCCCACCTGCGCCTGATCATCACCCGAGGCCTGAAAAAGACGCCCTACCAGGACCCCAGGGTGAACGTCAGCGGCCCGACCCTGGTCATCATCGGCGAGCACAAGGCGGCCAACCCAAAGGTGGCCGAGCAGGGCATCCGCCTCTATACCGTCCATGTCCGCCGGGGACAGCCGGACGTCCTGGACCCCAAGCTGCACACGCTGAGCAAGCTCAACTGCATCTTGGCCCGCATCCAGGCCACCAAGGCCGGCGCCGACGAGGCCCTGATGCTCGACCCCCGTGGGTTTGTGGCCACCTGCAACTCCACCAATTTCTTCATCGTCAAGAAGGGCGAGGTCTGGACCTCCACCGGGCAGTACTGCCTCAACGGCATCACCCGCGGCGTGGTCATCGAGACCTGCCGGGAATCCGGCCTGCCGATCATGGAGAAGGACTTCTCCCTGACAAACGTCTACAGCGCCGACGAGAGCTTTGTCACCGGCACGTTCGGCGGCCTTATCCCGGTCATCGAGGTTGACGGTCGGACTATCGGTGCTGGCCAAAGGGGCCCGGTGACTAGAAGACTCCAGGAACTGTACCGGGAGAGAATGGACAAGGAGTGCCCACTGCAGCGGTCCTAACCAAAAGGGGGGTAATGTTTTTCGGGTCAGGCTCCCAGAATCCCAGCGGGTTGATTCCTCCCAAGAGGATATTGCTCACCCTGATCGGCCTGGATTTTCCGGGGCGCGGCCTGAAGGGCCGCCTTTCATGTTGGATGTTAACCGGGTCCTGACAAAGGAGGGAAAAAAGATGCGTTGCTTTTTCCGAGTCTTGACAACAGTCGTCGTGGTCATGTTCGTCGCCGCCGGATTCGCTGGGTCAGCCTGGGCCGGTGAAAAGGCGGCGGGTTTGGATTACCCGAAAAAGGGCCGGATTCTGACCATTATCGTGCCCTACCCCGCCGGCGGCGGCGCGGACACCGATGCCCGCATCATGGCCCCGCTGCTGGAGAAAAAGATGGGCATTCCGGTCCAGGTGGTCAACAAGCCCGGCGCCGGCACCCAGGTCGGCATGACCGAGCTGACCTCGTCGAAGTCGGACGGCTACACCTTGCTGTTGGGGCACTTCCCAGGCGCCATCACCCCTCACCTGGACCCCACCAGGAAAGCGGTTTACACCCGGAAGGACTTCAAGGCCGTGGCCTTCATGGTCACGGAGCCCTGGCTTTTCTGCGTCCCACCGGGCAGTCCGTACAAGACCATCAAGGATGTGGTTGATTACGCCAAGGCGAACCCCGAGAAGTATAAAATCGCTGTGACCGGGATCCTGTTGCCCCCCCACATGTCGGTCCTGATGCTCGAGAATGAGGCCGGGGTGAAGTTCGCCACCGTACACTTCGATGGAAGTGCGACGCTCAGGACGGCCTTCCTCGGCGGCCATACCGACGCCATGGTCGTCCTGGTGTCCGAGGCGGCCGCGTCCATCAAGGGCGGCCAAGCGCGGGCCATCGGCGTCATGGACACGGAGGAGCATCCCCACCATCCCGGCGTCAAGACCATCCCCGCCCAGGGCTACAACGTGGTGATGGTCGTGAGCGAAGGCATTCTCGCCCCCGGCGGCACCCCATCGGAGATCATCAAATACCTGGAGAATGCTTTTAAGGAGGTGGCGGCCAACGAGACGTATATTGCCAAGATGAAAGAACTGGGCATCACCATTAGGTTTATGAACGCCAGCCAATCCGAGGAACACCTGACCAGCATGGAGAACCGGGTGCGGCCTTTGATTGAGGCCGTCCGGAAGAAGGAGCAGTAGCCGCTCCAAGGCAGGCCATACTCGGGCCCTTCCCGCCGAAGGGCCCGCCAACCAAGGCGTCCGGCCGGTCCTGGTTTCACCCCAGGCCGGCCGCGGGCGCGGGACCGGTTTTAGTTTCAACCGGAGGTCTTGGGACATGACCACAATGACGCGTCCCTACCAGGTGACGGCCGCAGTTCTTTTCGTTTTTTCGGCCTTCGTGGCCTACGAATCCCTGCAGCTTAAATTCTACACCCGGCTGGGGCCCGGCCCCGGGTTGTTTCCCTTCTGGCTGGCCCTGATCCTGGGGGCCTTGTCGGTATCCATGTTCTTTCAGGCCACGTTCCGGTCGGCCGAGCCCAGGCCGGCGGACTTCTACGCTTCCAAATTGGGTTATCTGCGCGCCCTGGCCATCTGCGGGGCCTGGATGTGGGCCACGGTGCTGCTGGAACCTTTGGGTTACCGCCTGACCATGCTGGTCTTCTTTCCCATTCTGCTTTTGACCCTGGGTCGGGTGAGTTGGTATACGAATGTATTATTTACATTAATTGGCAGCATCGCCGCCTACTGGCTGTTCACCGAAGTCCTCAGGGTCACCCTGCCCATAGGTCCTTTTGACGCCTTGTTCGAGCCGATCGATAAATTCTTTGAGTCAATCGTATCGATCTTCGCGAGGTAGGAAGGCCTATGGACACCTTTCACTCCCTAATGTACGGGTTCGCCATCTGCCTGCAGCCGGCCAACCTCCTCTTCGCCATAATCGGTTGCCTGGCCGGCACCATAATCGGCATCCTGCCCGGCGTCGGGCCGGCCGCCGGCACGGCCATGTTGCTTCCCCTGACCTTCGGGATGCCGCCCGTCGCCTCCATCATCATGCTTTCGGCCATCTACTACGGCGCGATGTACGGCGGCACCATCACCTCGGTCCTGGTCAATGTACCCGGCGAAGCGGCTTCGGCCATCACCTGTCTGGACGGCTACCAGATGGCCAAGAAAGGCCGGGCCGGGGCGGCCCTGGCCGTGGCCGCCATCGGCTCATTCATCGGCGGCAACGTGGCCACCATGGGCTTGGTGCTGCTGGCCCTTCCCTTGACTACCATGGCCCTCAAGTTTGGCCCGCCCGAGTTCTTCTCCCTGATGTTCGTCGGCCTTTCCCTGGCCACCAGTCTGGCCAGCAAGTCGATGACCAGGGCGCTTATCTCGGCGGTGCTGGGATTGTTGCTGGCCATGGTCGGCATCGACCCGGTGATGGGCGTGCCGCGTTTTACCTTCGGCCACAAGGACCTGCTGGACGGCATCGGCATCATACCGATCGCCATGGGCATGTTCGGCATCGGAGAACTCCTGCTGACGGCCGAAGGATCTACAACTACTTTTATTAAGACGAAGTTCAAGGAAATGTGGCTTTCCTGGCAGGAATTCAAAGCCTCCATCTGGCCGATAACCCGAGGCACTTTCATCGGCTTTTTCATGGGCCTGATCCCGGGCGTGGGCGTGCTGGTGCCGACCTTCATCTCCTACGCCGTCGAAAAGAAGCTCTCCAAGCACCCGGAAAAATTCGGGACCGGCATGATCGAGGGGGTGGCCGCGCCGGAGACGGCCAACAACGCCTACTGCAACGCGGCCTTTATTCCCCTTTTCACGCTGGGCGTCCCCGGCTCGGCCGTCATCGCCATCCTGATGAGCGCCTTCATGATGAACGGTCTCATCCCCGGTCCCTTCCTGTTCAAGGAGCACCCTGACGTGGTTTGGGGGGTGATCGCCAGCTTCTACATCGGCAACCTGGTCCTCTTGATCATGAACCTGCCGATGATCCCCTTGTGGGTGTCGTTTTTGAGAATACCGACCCCGATCCTCTACACGTTGATCCTGGGCTTTTGCGTCATCGGCGCCTACAGCGGGCACAACAGTGTCTTCGACGTGGGTTTGACCCTCGGCTTCGGCATCCTCGGCTACCTGTTCAAGAAGCTGGATTTCCCCATGGCGCCGATGATCTTGACGGTGATTCTCGGTCCCCTGATGGAGCGGGCCTTGCGCCAGTCACTGGAGATGTCGCGGGGCGACTTCTCCATTTTGTTCACCCGGCCGATCTCGGCCGGCCTGCTGGCCCTGGCCGCCCTGTTCGTGGCCTCTTCGTTTTTCCGGATGTCCAAGGCCGTGAAGAAGGACACGGTGGTTTGAGGCCGACGGCATTGACTTAAGCCCGGTTCCAGTAAAAAACCGGCGGGAGTAATTGGAAGATTGAGAGGATAGGCCGATGAGCCGGGCGATGGCGGTGGTTGATTTCCTGGTCCAGGCCAGGCTGGAAAACTTTCCGGCCGCGGTGGTGAATCAAGCCAAGCTGGCCCTCAAGGACGCCCTGGGCGTGGCCCTGGCCGGATCGAAGAGCCGGGCGGCCAGGGTCGTTCGTGAATTCACCACCCTCTTTCCCATGTCGCCGGCGGAAGCGACCCTTTGGGGCCAGCCAGGGCGGACTTCCTGCCTGTGGGCGGCCTGGGCCAACGCCATGGCCGCTTCCAGCTTGGATGCCGACGACGGGCACCGGCGCCCGCTGGGCCACCCGGGCGCGGTCATCGTCCCCGCCGCCGTGGCCGCCGCGGAGAGAGCCGGCGCCTCGGGCCGCCAGCTCCTGGAGGGGCTCATCGTCGGCTATGAGATCGGCCTGCGGGCCGGTATGTTTATTAACAGGCGTCACGATCAGTATTACCACGGCTCGGGTACCTGGGGCGGTTTGGGCGCCGCGGCCGCGGGGGCCAAAATCCTGGGCCTTGATGGGGAAAGCTGTTTAAACGCCTTGGGTCTGGCCGAAGGGCACGTCCCCTTGTCCCTGATCATGGGCTGGATCGAAATGCGCCGGCCGCCGGAAATAAAGGAAGGCATCGGCTGGGGTTCCCTGGTGGGATTAAGCGCCGCGCTTCTGGCCGAATGCGGATTGCTGGGTACCTTCAGCCTGGCCGACCAGGCGGAGGGGGAGGTTTTAACCCGCGGCCTGGGCCAGGATTACCAGTTATTGCGGCTCTACTTCAAGGGTTTTCCGGCCTGCCGCTGGACCCACGCGGCCATCGAGGGCGCTTTGAAGGCGCGGGCCGAGCACGCCCTGAAGCCGGAAGAGGTGACCCGGATCACCGTGGCCACCCACGCCAAGGCTTGCCGTCTGGACAGCGCCAGGCCCAGGACCATCGAGGAGGCCGAGTACAGCCTTCCTTTCTTGGTGGGCGCGGCCCTGGTCCACGGTCGCGTCGGACCGGCCGAGGTCAGCCAAGCCGGTCTGGCCGACCCAGCGGTTCTGTCCCTCGCCGAGCGTGTCAAGGTCGAGCTGGATCCCGGCCTCGACGCCGAGTATCCGCAGAAGACCATGGCCTGCCTGGAGATAACCACTGCGACGGGCCAGAAGATCACCATCCTGCCCCGGGATCGGGTCAGCGGCGATTACCAGACGCCCTTCACCCCGGAGCAACTGGATCAGAAGTTTCGCGCCTTCGCCGGCCATTGTCTTCCGGCCGAAGCGGTGGCGCGGCTCAGTCGAAGCCTCGCCGCCGTGGAAGACCTGGCCAAGGTGACCGAATTAACCCAGCTTTTGGCCATAGGCTAACCGGGTAATCCGGCCGCGTCGGCCTGGAAGAGTCGATTTCGCCATGAAGCCCGCTAAGAATTTGCTGGCCAAGGCATAAGAGGTGGTCAAAAAAGTCGTTGCAGCTTTATTGAATGCCGGCGCGCTGCTGCACGCTGGGGGGCAGGCGCAGGCGAGGTGGGAACTGGAAGTCAGCCAAGTAATCCTCTCCCGGAAGAAGAAAGTTCTGCTGGCGGCCTTCTTCCCGATCCTCCTGACGATCGGTCTGAATTTCGCCTTTGCCGAGAGTATTCCATCCCGGATTCCGATCCTCGGCGGGTCGAGAGCCTACATACCGGCTTTTGTCACTCCCACTATATTCTACGGATCGATTTTTGTCGGCCTGCTCGCCGGCTTAATCACCGGTGTCATCGGAGCCGGAGGCGGATATATCTTGACCCCGGCGCTAATGAGTTTCGGGGTAAAAGGAATCATGGCGGTCGGTACCGACCAATTCCACCTCTTTGCCAAGGCGATTATCGGTACTGCCATTCACAGGAAGTTGGGAAACGTCAATCTCCACCTGGCGATCTGGTTCGTAGTCGGCTCCTTCTTTGGTGTCACTCTGGGAGGCATGATTAACCGAGCTGTCTACCAAATCAGCCCCGCTCTTAGCGATGCCTTGATTAGTAGCGTGTATGTGATTGTCCTCGGTGTCCTGGGAATATATTCCCTGGCTGACTGGCTCCGCTTGCGTAAGCGCGGAGTGGCGGTCAGGTCCACGAAGGATGCTACCACTGATTTCGCCAAGTGGCTCCAGGCCCTGCCCTTGAAGCCACGGGTGAGGTTCGACGAAGATATCGTCCCCGCCGGTCGAAGTATCTCGGTTTACCCGATCATATTTTGTGGCTCGGTGGTTGGCTTGGTGGCGGCGATCATGGGGGTGGGCGGCGGTTTTCTCACCTTCCCGATGTTCGTCTATGGCCTCGGGGTTTCCACCTTCACTACAGTGGGGACGGACATCCTGCAAATCATATTCACCGCTTTCTACTCCTCCATCTTCCAATATGCCATCTATGGCTTCGTCTTCTACACGGTGGCCATGGGTATGCTCCTCGGCTCGCTGGTGGGTGTGCAGATCGGGGCGATGGTCACCAAAATAGTCACGGGGGCGGCGATCAGAGCCTTTTACGCCCTGACCATTCTGGCTGGTTTTTCGAACCGGGCCTGTGCGCTCATCCGGAAACTCGCCGATACAGGATACATAGCTTTATCTCCGGAAGTCACCGGTCCGATTGAAACGGCCGGTACGATTGCATTTTTTCTGTTGGTTGGCATTTTTGGCGCTTGGGTCCTAACGGTCTTCTTCAAAAACCTGGGCACCATCCGTGCCGGCGGGCAATCCGCCTCAGCGATGGATAAACGTACCACTCCGGGCCCCCTTCGGTAGCCAAAGAGGCGGCAGAATGAAGTGGGTGGTAGACCCGAAAAAATTTGCCACCGGCCTGGTGGGCCTCATAACGTTTCTTGTGGTCCTCGCCGTCTGGCTTTCCCCCGTGATCGACCATAAGACAGGGTTGGAGTGGGCTGACGAGCTATTCAGCCAGCTCGCCAAGAATTCTATCTATTTTATGCCGACTGCGGTAGAGATGGCGGCGAAATTCGAGGGCGTGATCGTCGACCTCGGCGTCAACCCGAGGTGGCCCGGGGGAGACGTGCGCATCGCCCAAATCGTTCGCGCGAATGGCATGTCCGCCAGCGTCATCGGCGATGGCAGAGTCAGAATCATAGGCGACCTGGGGCTTCTCGCCAAGACAGCTGCGGCGGATGCCGACCTTCTGTTTAAAGGGGACGAACAAGAACTGCAGAACAAGTACGGCATGAGCGGAAAAGAGGTCATCTACTACTGGTGGACAGCCTTCGATGGTCT
>Ga0315285_10000333_pt1 | contig 48249 bp, 46 predicted proteins | sample YL17G09_36_MG_FD_203698 | JGI IMG/M metagenome (GOLD analysis project Ga0315285, IMG submission 203698) | Sediment microbial communities from Yellowstone Lake, YNP, Wyoming, USA - YL17G09_36 | ecosystem: Environmental > Aquatic > Freshwater > Lake > Sediment | place: USA: Wyoming | collected...
TTCCTGGGATCTCGGGGACGTCCGTGATTACAAGTGAGGCGGCTTACGCGATACCGAACGCCTTGGCGGCACGCCTGACGTCGCGTGGCTTCACCCACAGGATCACCCCGTAGCGATCCGCTCCTGCACTGACCGCGTCCGTGGCAGTGACGTTGATTTTAGCCTCGGCCAGCTTCGCCAGGAGGTCTGCCAGCGCCCCGACGCGATCTTCACCCTGAATGAGGAATCCCTTCTTGGGGCCCACCAGCTTCCATTTGTTCTTCTTGGCGACGGCCTTGAACGCAGCAGGATCGGCGGGAATGAAATCCAGTTGCGCGCGGCGCCCCTTCGGGAAGGCAGAGAACGCCAAGAGATTGACGCCCGCTTCCCTGAGCTGGGCCAAGGCGCAGGCCGCCTCTCCCGGCTTGTCAGGGGCTTCGATGTAGAAGTACTCCACCAGCTGAATCGTCTCCGCCATGGCACCCTCCTTCGCTCTCCTGAGCGCTCTCGAACACCTCGGGCCACGTTGCCCGCGTGAGCATATCTCCGCCCACCTCTTTCTGGCAAGGGAAATGGCCAGGACTGAGCCAAGATTTGTGAGTCGAGGGCCGAGGGGCAGAGGGGCGGAGGAGCACCGGAGAACCGGGGAACCGGGGAAACGGAGATATGCAGACAGGGGGACAAGGAGCACGGGAGCAGGGGGGCAGGGGAGCACGGGGGAAGGAAGCAGGGAGCAAGGGGGCACTGGAGCAGTACGGCAGATCCTCTTCAATGCCTACCAGCCTAGTTTAAGTAAACTTCGTAATCTGCGGATAATATTGGGTTCCTGCCCTGGACAAGTTACGCGGGGCGGGCGATCCGAATGGAATCCACCATGGCCAGGACGTTCTCGGGAGGAACCTCAGCCTGGATGTTGTGGACGCTGTAGGGGATGTATCCAGGGCCCAGATCTCGAATCCGCCGGGCAACCTCGGCCCGCACCTCGGCCGGCGTACCGCGGGGCAGGACCTGCTGGCTGTCCACCGCGCCCCAGAACGCCAGGCGATGGCCGAACTCGCGCCGAAGGCGGGCGGTGTCCATGTGGGCGGCGGAGACCTGCACCGGGTTCAGGATTTCGACGCCGACGTCAATGAAATCCGGGATGAGAGCGTAAACCGAGCCGCAACTGTGGAAGGCGATGCGCGCCCGCGAACGCTCGCGGAGGAACTGGATCAATCGGGCCATTCGCGGTTTGAAGATGCCACGGAACAACTCCGGCGAGATGAGGGGGCCGGTCTGCATCCCGTAATCGTCGGCCAGGTACAGGATGTCCACCGCGTGGCCCACGGCCTTCAGGGTTTCCTCGGCCATGGCGAGCTGGATGTCGAGGCCGTGGTCCAGCAGCGCCTCGCAGAATTCCGGGTTCACCTTGAGCTGCACCAGCCAGTTGGCGAAGCCGCACATGAACTGCCCGAGGGAGAAGAGCCGTCCCGGGACGTGAACCACCAATGCGCAGTCCGTCTCCCGCCGAAGACGCTCCGCCTCTCGCCGGAGCCCGGCCACGTCCGTCTTCTTGGGTGAGGGCCAGGGGTGGGCCTCCAGATCCGCAAGGCTGAGGTCGTCTTTTTCAAACGGGGAATGGACGACGTAGTAGTGGCCCCTGGGCGGCCGACGTCGCACTACGCCCCAGATGTCGGTGTACTCGGCAGGGGCGGCGTAGGCCACCTCGTCGAAGATCCCTCGCTCACCCGAATCTTCTGCAGTGTGCGCCACTACCAGACGAAGGTCCACGTCGAACAGCTCAAGGATCGCGTCGTCCGGCCAGGCTAAGAGGGAGCGCTCGGTCTGCACCCGCACCGGGCCGGGGAGGCCAAGATGCTCCTTCAGGCGCTTGTAGGCGTAGAGGTTAATGCCGCTGGCGGGGGAGCCCCCGAAGTCCACGGGGTGCCGATCCGGCACCTCGTGGTTGATGACGGCCAAAACCCGATCGCGATGGCTGGGCGAACCCATGCGACTTCTCCTGGTGGGCGTGTGTCCTCGTAGGGACGATACGCCGCCGCACAACACCGGTCAAGCGTTCCAGTTCCACCCTCCGGCTTTGTTCGGCGTTGCAGTCCAAGGTCTTACAAGAACCGTCTCTGCACGTAGAGATGCCAAGCCCGAGATCTCGTCGGGGAGGAGGCCTATGCGACCCGAGTTTTCTTAAGTCAAAGGGGGATCAGAGATGACTGTTCCTTCGATCCCCCGGGCGGCCTGGATTCCTGAGTCGCGGGCCTCGATTCAGTATCGAGGGAAGAAATTCGAGGAGGCTGGCTTTGGCGGCTAGACTGGAACCTCTCCGTTGATGAGCCACTTGGGGTGGAGCTTCAGGAAATCCAGAGGGCATTGCTGGAGAAGCTTGCATGGCTCCTCAGTGAAGCAAGTCACCGATGAACCAAACGGACGTTTGGCATTGACACCACAATATGAAAGTGATAATCAGATAATGAAAGCAATGAAGCAAATCTATCTCAGGAAGTGAGATACAAATTAAAATGACGGGAAATACACCATCGCTGCAATCACAAAAACTGAAGCCACACGCCCACATGGCAAAGAGCACGATGATTCAGTCTCTCCAGCGGGGCCTCAGCATTCTGGAGATGATTGCCAGGAACGGGGCCGGTGTCACCATGGCCGAGGTCAGCCGAAAGATCGGCCTTCACCCGAGTACGACCTTTCATCTCCTTCGGACCCTGAGGACACTCGGCTATCTGGTCCAAGAGGAGACGAGCAGAGAGTACCACCTCGGGTCGAAGATCTTCCAGCTTGCCGCCTCGGCCTGGACGGAGGTTCAACTCCTGAGGATCTCCGCGCCCCTCCTCACCGAGATGGCGCAGCAGACTGGCGAGACGTCGCACCTGGCCATCTTCGATAACGGCGAGGTCATCGTCATCAACAAGATTGACGGAGGCGGACCCGTCCGTCTCTCCGATCGGGTTGGATATCCCCGCCCCGCCCATGCTACCGCGATCGGCAAGGTGCTTCTCGCCCACTTGTCAGAGGTCGAGCAGAAGGCGTTCTTGGCCAAGCATGAGCTCCGCTCGTGCACCCCGAGGACGATTACCGCGGTCCCTGTTCTGGAGCAGGAGCTGGCGCGGGTACGAGACCAAGGTTATGCATTCGACGATGAAGAGTTCGCGCAGGGTATCCGGTGTCTCGCGGCTCCGGTCCGCAACTTCACCGGTGATGTCGTCGCCGCTATCGGGATCTCTGGCCCGGTCTGGCGCGTCAGCCTGGACCGGGTCGCCCAGCTTACAGAGTTTGTGAAGACCATGGGGCACCGTCTGTCCAGGGAGTTGGGATACGGGGGTGATTCGGCGAACGATGGGCATCAACCGGTGAAGGCATGATGGCATTGCGGATGACGCACGGACGGACGCGTCGGGACTGTTGTTGAGAGTCTGGATTGAGTGTGAGGAGTGAAGAGAGGAAGAGACGAGCCAAGCAGGCGCCAAGGGAGAGAGACGATGGGGGCCATGAGCGGCGGAGAGATCATCGTTGAATATCTGGTGCGGGAGAAGGTTCCCTATTTGATCGGATTGTGCGGCCATGGGAACGTCGGTCTTCTGGATGCCATGTACGACCGGGCGGACGTCATCAAGACCGTCTCCACCCGACACGAACAGACGGCGGGGCACATGGCGGATGCGTACTTTCGGGTGGCCCATCGTCCGGTCGCAACGCTGACTTCGTGCGGGCCGGGCTCGTGCAACATCCCCATTGCCCTGGCCTGCGCCTTCATGGATTCTTCGGCCTTCCTGGCCATCACCGCCAACGTGCCCACCTCGCAATTCAATCGGGCGCCCTTCCAGGAAACCTACCGCCACTTCCAGGCCGACTTCCCGTCGGTGATCAAACCGTACGTCAAGCGCAGCTGGCAGCCGACCCGCGTGGACATGCTGCCGGTGGCCTTGCGCCAGGCCTTCAGCACCATGCTGGGGGGGCGACCGGGGCCGGTCAACCTTGACGTGCCCTTCAACGTGTTCAAGGAGCAGGACGAGGTCGAGGTCCCGGACCCGGAGGAGTGGCGGCAGGGGATCAGTTCGAGGAGCGAAGGGGATCCCGAGGTGATCTCGCGGGCCCTGGACCTGCTGCTGCGGGCGAAGCGCCCGCTGATCCTCGTCGGGCACGGCGTGGCCCTGTCGGAGGCCGGCGAAGAGCTGAGCGCCTTTGCCAGGCGGATGCAGATCCCGGTCATTTTTTCGCCGAATGCCTTCGGGACCCTGGACATGACGGACCCTCTGGCGCTCGGTTTCATCGGGCGCAACGGGACCTACGCGGCCAACGAGGCGGCGCGGACCTCCGACGTGCTGCTGGCCTTGGGCGTGCGGTTCGATGACCGATCGAGCAGTTCCTGGATCCCCGGCTACTCCTACAACATCCCCCCGACGAAACTGATCCACGTGGACATCGATGTCCAGGAGATCGGCCGGAACTACCCGGTCCACCTCGGGATAGTAGCGGACGCGCGGACCGTCCTGCGCCAGATGCTGGCGGTCCTGGACGCCAAGCGGTTTGGCGGACCAGGGGAGGAGCGCAAGGCATGGTTGGCGGACACGGCCAAGTGGCGGAAGGAATGGGAGGAGTTCATCCGTCCCGGCTGGACGAGCGACGTGATGCCGATGCACCCCCAACGCGTCGTGGAGGCGCTGCGGAAGGTCATGCCGGATGATGGCATCATCCTCCCGGACTCGGGCATCCATCACAACTGGATCGTGCAGTTCTGGAAGGCGCGGCGGCCCCAGACGGTGCTGAACACCTGGGGCTTCGCCGCCATGGGGTTTGGCGTCTGCGGGGTCCTGGGGGCGAAGCTGGCGGCGCCGGATCGGCCGTGTGTGGCGGTTTGCGGGGACGGCGGCTTCATGATGCGGCCTGACGTCCTGTGCACGGCGGTGGAGTACGACATCCCTGCGGTCTGGCTCATTTGGAACAACTTCGCCTACGGGGCGATCCGGGACATCCAGATCGGCTTGCTCGAGAAGCGGGAGATCGCCACCAGCTTCGTGCGGCAGTCCACCGGCGAGTTCTACAACCCCGATTTTGTGGCACTGGCGCGGGCGTGTGGGGTCGAGGGCATCCGGGTGGAACGACCGACCGACCTGCCGGGGGCGATCGAGACCGCGATCAAGGCCAATGCGCCCTTCGTCCTGGACGTGCACGTGAACCGGGACATCAAGCCCCCGGGGGTCGGCACCTGGGAGCTGCCGCCACTGCCGTACGGCGAGCCGGTCTTCGGCAAGCGGAAGGTGATCGGTTGACCTCACCAGTCCAAGAGGGAGAGAAATATGCTTGGCGGCTACATGGGCAGGTTCCTCCGAGTCGATCTGACGACACGACGGATTGCTGACGAGACGATCCCTGAGGCGACGCTGCGGGCGTACATCGGGGGCAGCGGGCTGGGGGCCCGGCTCCTCTTCGATGAGACTACCCGCACGACCGATCCTCTGGGACCGGAGAACCGCCTCCTGTTTCTCACCGGCCCCCTGACGGGCACGACCATCCCCACCTCGGGACGGCATGCGGTGGTGGCGAAATCTCCTCTGGGCATCTGGGGCGAGGCGGATTGCGGGGGGACCTTCGGGTACGAGCTCAAACGGGCGGGGATTGACGGGATTATCTTCGAGGGGCAGGCCGATCATCCGGTGTACCTCCTGATCGCCGATGGTACCGCTTCGTTGGAGGACGCGCGAGATATGTGGGGCCGGGACACCTTCGAGACCCAGGACATCCTCCGGGCGCGCCACGGGGACCGGCTCGTCGTGACCTGCATCGGGCCTGGCGGGGAGCGGCTGGCACCCATCGCCGCGATCTTGAATGATGGCCGCAACGCTCGCCCAGCCGCGCGCGGTGGCCTGGGGGCGGTCATGGGATCGAAACGGCTGAAGGCCATTGCCGTCACGGGCACGCGGCGCCCCGTGGTGGTCCACGACGACAAGCTGCGCCCCCTCGTCAAACAGATGACACTCCACATCAAGGAGAAGACGCAATCCTTCCGGGACTACGGGACGGCGGGCGGGGTCCTGACCTCAGCGGCAATAGGCGACATGCCCATCCAGAACTGGAGGCGGGGTACGTGGCGGGAAGGAATCGAAAAGCTCTCGGGCCAGGCGATGGCCGAAACGATCCTCACGGGCAGATACTTTTGCAAGGCGTGCACGATCGGCTGCGGCCGTGAGATCGAGGTAAAGGACGGGCCTTACGCCGGTGTGAAAGGGGCGGGTCCGGAATACGAGACGCTTGCTGGCCTGGGCTCCATGTGCCTGGTGGACGATCTCAAGGCGGTCTCGAAGGCTAATGAACTCTGCAATCGCTATGGCATCGATACCATGTCCACCGGTGCAGTCATCGCCTTTGCTATCGAGGCGTTCGAGCGAGGCCTCCTTCGCCCGAGCGACGTTGACGGGTTGGACCTGTCCTGGGGGAACGCCGCAACCGTCATTGCGCTGGTGGAGAAGATTGGCAAGCGGGAAGGGATCGGGGACCTGCTCGCCAATGGGGTCCGCTTCATGGCGAAGAATCTGGGGGGTGAGGCCTACAAGTTCGCGCTGGAGGTCAAGGGCCTGGAACTCGGCTACCACGATCCTCGGTCCCTGTCTAGCTTGGCGCCCGCCTACGCCACCTACAGCCGGGGCGCCTGTCACCGGACCTACAGTCACTACCTGGAGCGAAATGCGCTGCCCGAGTTGGGCTTCGACAAGCCCTTGGACCGGCACGCGACTGAGCGGAAAGGAGCCGCGGCCGCCGTGATGCAGGATTATGGGGGATTGTACAACTCGTTGAAGCTCTGCCAGTTCATCATGCGGGGCGTCACCGTGCAGGAGGTGGTCGACTGCCTGAACCATGTCACTGGCTGGGACATGGACATCGCGGAGTTCATGCGATCAGGCGAGCGCGCCTCCAACCTGAAGCGGCTCTACAACATCCGCTTGGGGATGAGCCGGAAGGACGACACCTTGCCGTACCGGATCCTCAACGAGGCGCTCCCGGATGGCGGCGCGGCCAATTATCTCCCGAACCTGGATGCCATGCTGGACGAGCACTACGAGTACCGGGGCTGGACGCAGGACGGCGTTCCCACCCGGGCAAGACTGGAAGCGTTAGGCCTGGGTGCCGACGGGGCGAGCCTGGGTCTGTGACTCCACGGTGACTCCCGCCTGGGCCTGATCGTCTCCCGGAGGAAGCGTTGTGGTGCCGCTGACGGTCGGCGCGTGCACGTACTCGTGGTTGTGGGACCTCCCGTTGGCAGACACGGTTCATCGGACTGCCGATCTGGGGTTCACGTACTTCGAGTTGATGAGCCACGTTCCCCACTGCTGGCCGCGGGACTGGTCCACCGCTGACCGGGTGGCCTTTCGCAAGCTGTACGAGTCCCGGGGCCTGCGCCTCTCCTCGGTCAACCCCACGTTCCTGGACCTGAACATGGCGAGCCCGAACCCCGCGATCCGGGAAGAGACGATCCGGCAGATCCGAGAGACCATCCAGCTCGCCCACGACCTCGGGGCCGGCATTGTGGGGGCCATCGCGGGGCGAAAACATGCCCTCATTGCCCCGGACCAGTCCTATCTCTGGGGATTGGTGAAGGGTGGGCTCGAATCGCTGCTGCCGGATTGCGAGAAGCTCGGCGTGACGGTCGGCCTCGAGAACGGATACAACGTGACTCACACCGCCGACCTGACCGTCCGGATGTGCCGGGAGCTGTCCCACCCACGGTTCAAGTTGGTCTACGACGTGGCCAACGGGATGATGGTGGAATCGCCCCTGGACGGCCTGGAGCACGTGGCCGGGGACCTCGCCCTGCTGCACGTGTCGGACACGGATGACAGGGTCTGGGGGCACGACCGGATCGGCACCGGCGTCATTGACTTTGCTGCCGTGACTGAGGAGGTGCGAAAGATCGGGTACGCAGGCCCGACCATCATGGAGATCGTGGATCGGCGGGCACCCGACGAGAGCAACCGGCTGAGCCTGGAGAAACTCCGGGGGCCGGGGTGGACGACCTAGGGCCGCCCGGCAGGGCCGGGCGGCCACCGAGATCTGAGCGAAGGAGGTATCCATGGCAGAGCACGTGAAAGCCAAGGCCAAGATCATGCGAGTGGAGGAGGTCTTCTGGGAGCAGCCCCCGGGGCATTACGATGCCCTCTCCAAGTTGCTGGTGTACCCGAAGAACAGCGACACGCGATACTTCGACTTCCGGCTCTCCAGCTACCAGCCCAAGGGCTATACCGAGGTCCACGTCCACGAGGTGACGGAGCACGTCTATTACATCCTGCAGGGCCGGGGGATCGTGGAGATCGACGGGGAGAAGCACCTGTTGGAGCCGCACATGTTCGTCCATATCCCGCCGGGCGTCCGCCACGGCATCTTCAACACCGGCCTGGAGGACCTGATCTTCATCGTGGCGGGCTCCCCACCCGGCGACACCGAGGTCAAACCGGCGGGCGATCGCAAGGCATGAAGGATCCCAGCCCGGAGGCGAAAACCCAGGAGGGCATCGAGCCCTGCGGGGGTTCCATGGCCGACGGTCTCGTGCTCCAGCTCGAGGGGATCAGCAAGCGCTTTCCCGGCGTCCAGGCCCTGGACGACGTCAGCTTCGATCTCCGGCATGGGGAGGTACATGCCCTCGTGGGGGAAAATGGAGCCGGAAAGTCCACGCTGATCAAGGTCCTGGCCGGGGCCCACCGGCCCGACGCCGGCCGGATCGTCATCGAGGGGCAGCCGGTCGTCATCGACAACCCGGCCCAGGCCCTCGCCCTGGGCGTGAGCGTCATCTACCAGGAGTTCAACCTGGTGCCCTACCTCACCGTGGCCCAGAACATCTTCCTGGGCCGGGAGCCGAGGCACCCGAGGATCCCCGGCCTCATCGACCATGCCCGCATGAACGCCGAGAGCCAGCGGCTCCTCGATTCCCTCGGCGTGGACATCAATCCCCGTGCCGTCGTCCAGTACCTGGGTGTGGCCCAGCAGCAGATGGTCGAGGTGGCGAAGGCGTTGTCCCTGAACGCCCGGATCGTCGTCATGGATGAGCCGACGGCTGCCCTGACCACCCGGGAGATCGAACAGCTCTTCGCCGCCATCAGGCGGATCACGGCGCACGGCGTAGGGGTGATCTACATCTCCCACCGTCTGGAGGAGGTGTTCGAGGTGGGGCAGCGGATCACCGTCCTCCGGGATGGGAAGCGGATCGACACCCTGGGCATCCGGGACGTCACCATGGACCGCCTGATCCAGGCCATGGTGGGCCGGACCATCGATCGCTTGTTCCGCCGCGATTTCACGGCGGAGAAGGGGGAGGTGGCCCTGGCGGTCCACGCCCTCCATCGACACGGCGTGCTGAGCGACATCAACCTGACGGTCCGCTGCGGCGAAATCGTGGGCCTGGCGGGGCTCGTGGGATCCGGCCGGACCGAGCTGGCCCGGGTGATTTTCGGGGCCGATCCATACGATGTGGGCGAGGTGAGCATCTTCGGGCGTACTGTCCGCGGCTCCCCGGCCAGGTCTGTTGCCATCGGCGTCGGCTTCCTGCCGGAAGACCGGAAGCGAGAGGGGCTGGCCCTCATCCTGCCATTGCGGGAGAACGTCGTCATGGCCAGTCTGCGGCGCCTCTTCCCGTCGGGCATCATCCAACGGGCCAAGGAGCGGACCGTGGTCACCGATTTCGTGAAGTCCCTGGACATCGCCACGCCCTCCATCAATCGGCTGACCAAGTTCCTGAGCGGTGGCACTCAGCAAAAGGTCGTCCTGGCCAAATGGCTGTGCACCCAGTCCCGGTTCCTGATTTTCGACGAGCCGACCCGAGGGATTGACGTCGGGTCCAAGGCGGAGATCCACGAGCTCATGAACGAGCTGGTGAAGCGGGGGGCGGCGATCCTGATGATCTCCTCGGAACTCCCCGAGGTCCTCAACATAAGCGACCGCATCTACGTGATGCACGAGGGCCGCATCGCGAAGGAGTTGGCCCGGGAGGAGGCGACGCAGGAGGCGATCCTCCGCTACGCCATGGGAGGCGTGAAATGAGCGGCGAACGTTGGCCCGAATGGGCACGGCGCGCCGCGATGGCACCAGGGGCGTTCTACGCCCTCATCCTGCTCAGCCTGGTATTCGGCGTCTTCACCGCCCAGTTCCTGACCCTGCCGAACCTGGCCAACGTCGGGATACAGGCGTCCGTCCTGATCATCGTGGCCCTGGGGATGACCCTGATCATCCTCTCGGAGGGCATCGACCTGTCCCTCGGCACGGTCCTCGGACTGGCCGGCGTCGTCCTGGCTCTGTGCGTGAAGCAGCAGATGATGCTGGGAGTGGGGATTCTCCTGGCCATCCTTGTCGGCGTGGCCTTCGGCGCGATCAACGGGACGCTGATCACCAGGCTCGGTCTTCCTCCCTTCGTCGTGACCCTGGGTTCCCTCGGCATGGCCCAGGGGCTCTCCCTCATCCTGACGAAGGGGCGGTCCATCCCGGGACTGGGCCCCAGGGTCCAGTACTTCAACGATGGGTGGGTTGCGGGCATCCCGGTCCCCGTCGTCATGGCCGCAGCGACCTTCCTGGTTGTCTACGTCATCCTGTACTACACGAAGTTCGGGACCTATGTTTTCGCCCTCGGCGGAAACGAGGAGGCCCTGGCCCTGGCCGGGGTGCGCACGCGGCTCTACAAGACGGGCGTCTACGTCCTGGGGGGTGCCCTGGCGGGCGTCGGGGCCCTGGTCATGACGGGCCGGATGAATGCCGCCCACCCCGACGTGGGTGTCGGCCTGGAGTTCGACGCCATCGCCGCCGTGATCCTGGGCGGCACCTCTTTCGAGCGCGGAAAGGGGTGGCTGGTGGGGACGCTCATCGGGGTGGCGGCCGTCAGCGTGCTGCGGAACGGCTTGAACCTCATCGGACTCAGCAGCACATGGCAGTTGTCCACGGTGGGGACGGTCATCATCCTCGCCATCGTCGTGGACGCCCTCCGGGGGATTTGAGATGTCCAGGGAATGGTTGAGTCGGCTTTCCCATGTGGGCATGGTCATCCTGTTGCTGGTGGTGCTCTCCATCATCAGCCCGGCGTTCCTCTCGGTGCAGAACCTCATCAACGTCGTGCGGCAGGCCTCCCTGCTCTTCATCTTGGCCTCCGGCCTGACGATCGTGGTCCTGACCGCAGGGATTGATCTGTCCATCGGGGCGGTCCTGGCCGTCTCGGCGTGCGTCGGCGCCAATTACATCGTGCAGGGCTCGGTCTGGCTCGGCAGCCTGGTCGGGCTCGCCGTCGGCGCGGCGTGCGGCCTGCTGAACGGGCTCATGGTGGCCGTGATCGGTCTCCCCCCGTTCATCGCGACGTACGGTATGCTCTGGGTCGCCGAGGGAACCGCCCAGGGGTTCATGAAGGGGGAGATCACCGCGGAGTTTCCCGCCAGCTTCCGGTTCCTGGGGGCGGGCCGCATCCTCGGAATCCCGGTGCCGATCCTCCTGATGGTGGCGACCCTGGCCGCCTGCAGCGTCGCCCTCCGGCGGACGAATTTCGGCCGGTATGTCTACGCCATGGGAGCCAATCGCGAAGCCGCGCGACTCTCGGGGATCCACATCCGCAGGAACCTGTTGCTGGTCTATTCCGCCAGCGGCCTGCTGTCAGCCTTCGCCGGGCTGGTGTACATCTCCCGGATCAACGGGGTGGAGTCCACCATCGGCCAGACGCTGCTCCTGCCGGCCCTGGCCGCGGTCTGCATCGGCGGCACCTCCCTCTTCGGGGGTGAAGGAGGGATCGAGGGGACCCTGACGGGGGCCCTGATCATGACGCTGGTCACCAACGGAATGAACCTGCTGAACGTGTCGCCCTACTGGCAATCCTTCGTCATGGGGACGATCGTGGTGATGGCGGTGGCCATCGACCAGCTCGGTGCCGAGAAGGTCGGCCGCTCCTGACGGGGGGACGCCATCCGAGAGGAGGTGAAGGGGAGGGACAGCCACTGGAAGAGATCTGGCTCCGATGGGCACGGATGCAATGGGCATTCATAGACAGGAGGGTCACTCATGATCACGCGAAGGAGCTTCCTGAAGACGACCACGGCGGTGGCCGGTGCCGCGGTGGTCCACGAGCTGGGTTGGCCCACGGCGGGCTGGTCGCAGCAGAAGGCATGGACGATCGTCCAACACACCAAGAACCTGGTGAACCCGTTCTACAAGGCCTGCCTGACGGGTGGGAAGATGTCCTTGGAGCGGTTCAAGGATCGCCCCATTGAGTGGGTCCAGACTACCCCAGCGAGGCCTGACAACATCGAGGACCAGATCCGGCTCGTGGAGGACTGGATCACGAAGAAGCCGGACGCGATGATCTTCGTCCCGATCGACTTCGTGGCCCTGGTCCCCGTATTAAAGAAGGCGAACGACGCCGGTATCCCCATTATCAACTACGTCAACATGATGGCGCCGGGGTGTAAGTTCGAGACCTTCGTGGGCGTCGACGACGTGCTGATCGGCTATGAGCTGGCACAGTATGTCTTTAAGGCCGTGGGGAACAAGGGCAAGGTGATCATCATCGACGGCCCGCCCGGCTCCTCCGCAGGGAGGGATCGCCGCCAGGGGTTCGACCGGGCTCTGAAGGAGACTCCCGGGATGGAGCTCTTGGCCGCCCAGCCCGCGAACTGGGTCCGTCTCCAGGCGGTCCAGGTCATGGAGAACTTTCTCCAGCGGTTCCCCCAGATCGACGTCGTTCTGTCAGCCAACGACGAGATGGGCTTGGGGGCCATCGAGGCCATCGAGGCCGCCGGCCGGCTCGGGAAGATGAAGGTGACCGGTGTGGATGCGAACCCGACGGCCATCGAGTCCATCAAGAAGGGCCGCCTCGACGTCACCGCCACCAACGACGGCTTCGCCCAGGGCTGGGTCGCCGCCGAGGCCGCCTACCGGTTCCTCAAGGGGGAGAAGCTCCCGCATAAAATGATCCTGCCGGTGGTGCTGGTGGATAAGAGCAACCTCTCCACATGGGACGTCCCCGTGGAGAAGCGGACGCCGCCGGTGTGGGAGAAGGTCGTCGCGGCCCAGCGCTAGCAGGTCGTGCGAGGATCGGGGAGGGGGAGAGGGCAAATTCCTCTCCCCCGTCTCGCTTCGGCTGGCGTGAAATGCCTTGGTGCGCGGAGAGAGTAGAGAGTAGCCCGAACCTTGTCGCAAGAGGAGGAAGATCGCACGTGAAGGCCCCAGCCGGCAAACGGGTGGTGCGGGTGGACTCGATTCCCCGGTACGAGGCCCCTGCCCCGTACCGCCGGTACGCCCAGGTCCTCGTGGACCAGGAGCTATTACCCGACACCACGATGTGCGTCGGCCTCTTCACCTATCCGCCGGGAGCCAGGTCCCATACCTACCGGCATGCGGCGGAGGATGAGGTCTACTTCGTCCTCCAAGGAGAGCTGACCAGCGTGCAGGATGGTCGGGCATACCGGGTACCGCGGCACGGCCTGGCCTTCATTCCCAAGGGCGCGATGCATTCCGCCGAGAACCGGACCCGGCGCCGGTCTGTCTTCCTGGCGGTCCATGCACCCACGGTGCCCGACCTGACAGAATTCAAGCGATCTTGGAAACGGATCGCCGCAAGGAGGCGATGAATCATGGCGACCTGGGAGCGGAAACTGGGGCTGATCGTCCCCTCGTGGAACACGGTCATGGAGTTCGAATTCCAACGGATGGCGATTCCCGCCATGTCGGTCCACACCATGCGGATCTCCCACACGGCCGACACCGAGGAGAACCTGCTGTGGATGGGGACGCAGGTGCCGGCGGCAGCGAAGCTCTTGGCCCATGCCAAGGTGGGCGTCATCTGCTACGGGTGCACGGCTGGAGGGTTTCTCAAGGGGCCCGGCTACGACCAGCAGATCATCAAGGACATCGAGGCAGCCACCGGCACCCCCGGGGCGACGACGGCGGCAGCGGTCGTGGATGCGCTGCGGGCCCTCGGGGCCCAGCGGGTGAGCGTGGCGTCCCCCTACGAGCCGTGGCTCAACGAGAAGCTGCAGAGCTACCTCAAGGCCTGCGGCTTCGAGGTCCTGGCGATCAAGGGCTTCGGCACCCAGGCTCACGCCACCTGCACCCCCGAGCAGAACGCCGCCCTGGTGACCGAGGTGGATCGGCCCGAGGCCCAGGCCATCTTCATCAGTTGCACGAACTTCCGCACGCTGGAGATCATCGAGCCGCTGGAGGACAAGTTGGGGAAGCCGGTGGTCACCGGCAACTCCGCCTCCGTGTGGAAGATGCTGCGCTTGATGCAGGATCGCCGAGATCTCCCAGGGGCCGGTCGGCTGCTACGGGAGGCGTGATCGCGGAACCGTCCAGCCCACCGGAGATCCTGCCCGTGTGGGACCGCCTCTTCCCGGGAGGGGGCGGCCAACCGTAAGGAGCCTTATGCGATTCGGATGCTGTGTCCCCCTTGCAACGTTCGTTCCCCCGACCGCCGGGGGGAGCCAACTCGATCAAACGGATGTCCTCGACGCCCGGATGCAACAGGTGCGGGAGGCCCTTCGCGTCGTCGAGGACGCTGGCTGCGACTTCGTGGAGTTCGGCGTTGGCATAGTGACGTCAGAGCAGGCGGAATCCGTGTTCGACCGTCTCCGGGTCACGCTCGAAAGCACTTCTGTCGTTCCGGAGTCCTTCAGCAGCTACGTTCCGCCGGATATCCCCCTTGTGGGCGAGGCGCGCGATCGGAAGCGGATCGAGAACTACGTTGCTGTCTCCGCGCGTCGGGTCGCGGCGCTCGGCGGGAAGATCATCGGGTTCGGCAGCGGGAAGGCTCGCAGCATCCCCGAGGGGGTCCCGCGGGAGACCGCGGAAGCCCACCTCGTCGAGTTTCTCCACCTTGCCGCCGAGCACGCCAGGGCGAACGGTATCCGGATCGCCATCGAGCCGCTGAATTGCTCGGAGTCGAACATCCTGAACAGCGTCGCCGAGGCCGTTGCCCTCGCCGAACGTGTGAACCGCCCGGAGATCGGCGTGCTCGCGGACTTCTACCATCTCGAAGTCGAGAAAGAGCCCTTCGAGCATATCACTCAGGCAGGCAGGCATGTCATCCACGTCCACGTCGCCGATACGGGACGGCTCTATCCGGGCAGCGGGAGTTACGACTACCCCGGTTTCTGGCGCGCCGTCCGCGGCGCCGGCTATGACGGCCGGGTGGCGATCGAGTGCAACTGGCGAGATTTCCCGACGGAGGCCGGTCCAGCGATGCGGTTTCTCCGGGCGTCGCACGGATCAGCACTGGATCCCCGATAGTCCCGGGGGCAGCGAGGGATCCGTGTCAAGGAGTTTCCTCTCTATCTCGCAGCCGTCCCATCACCCAGCGACATGGCAGTCGGAGGTTGCAGAGGAGGGAGCTTCAGCATGCGAATCGGGGCACACGCACAGATCTGGGTCGCACCGTTTACCGGGGATACCCTCGATCTGGTTGGCCACATTCGGGATCTGGGGTTTGACGCCATTGACATCAATGTGGGGGAACTTCCACCGCCCTTTCCGGCGGCTGCATTGCGACGGCGGTTGGCCGAAGTGGGCCTGCAGGCGTCGCTGGGGGCCTTCCTCAACGCCCGACGGGACATCACCAGCGAGGACCCTGATGTCCGGCGTACGGGGATCGAGTTCCTCCAGGGCGTGGCCCGCCTCTGCGGCGAGGTCGGTGCCCCGACCTTCATCGGTCCGATGCACTCCGAGATCCGTCGCCAGCGTGTGGACCCGCCACCCGTCCGGGAGGAGCGATGGAAACGGTGCGTGGATGGGCTGGCGGCGGTGGCCAGGGAGGCGGAGCGAGTCGGGATCAGGGTGGCGGTGGAGATTCTGAATCGGTACGAAAGCGACTTCCTGACCACCACGGCCGATGGGGTTCGCCTCTGCCGGGAGGTGGGAAACCCCCGCCTGGGCCTTCTGCTGGACACCTTTCACATGAACATCGAGGAACGCCGGATCGGAGATGCCTTCCGGTCCGCCGCAGGGCACATCCACCACCTCCACACCTGCGAAAATGATCGGGGCGCCCCCGGGAGCGGGCATCTGGACTGGATCGAGGTGCGCGACGCCTTGCGGGACATCGGCTACGACGGTGTCTGCACCATCGAATCCTACAACCCGGACTTGCCTGCCCTTGTCCAACGGACCTCCTTCTGGCGGCGCGTGGCGCCCAGCCAGGACGAGCTGGCGCGCGAGGGACTGGTCTTCCTGCGAGGCCTCTTCGGACCCCCGAAAGAGTAGCCCCCAACTCCCCCAACTGCATGCGCCAGGACCGTGCTGGGCGCGAGTCCAGCGAGTAAAGCCATGGACATGCTGGCTGGCGCTCTGCTATGGTAACGCGTGCCCCGGCGCGGCCGGGGACGGCGGGAACAGCCGCAAGGTCCTGCGGAGGATCGCGAACCGGGCGGCCGCCACGCGGCGGGAGGGGACGAGGGATTCGGCCGACTTTTCGCGAACAGGAGGGAGGGCAGGATGACTGACCAGTTGCGAGTCGGGCTGACCTTCGAGAAGACCATCATGGTCAGTGAAAGTCACGCCGCGCGGCACCTGGCCGGCAAAGGGGTCCGGGTGTTCTCAACGCCCGAGATGGTGCGGCTGATGGAGGAGTGCGCCCTCGAGGGTGTGCTTCCGTTCCTGCAACCCAACCAGAACACCGTGGGGATCCGGGTGGAGATGCGTCACCTGGCGGCCACGCCCATGGGCATGCAGGTGACGGTGCGGTGCACCCTGGTGGAAATCGACCGCCGCCGCCTGGTGTTCCAGGCCGAGGTGCACGACGAGCTGGAGAAAGTAGGGGAGGGGATGAACGAACGCTTCATCGTGGACAGGGAGAAGCATGAGCAGCGCATCGAGGAGAAGCTAGCGCGCTGGAAGCGTCCGGCCTGAGCGCCGGTGTCCCTCTCCCAGGACTTGATACAGTGTGCACCCGAAACACTGGCAGGCCCAGAGTGTCATAGGCCTGCCAGTGTTGGGTCGCTTCCGCAGCTATTTGGCCTCCTCGATCATCTTGATCGTCTGCTGCTCCACCTCTTCGGCAACGGCCTTCAGCGCCTCGGCGCCTGGGAAGATGGCCAGCAAAGCCGTCGGCTTCACCATGCCGATCTTGGTCTTGCCGCCCTCCTGGTAGACCGAGATGCGACAGGGGAGGGCCAGGTTCACCGTCATGTTCGCGCTGAGGACCCGGGTGGCTTGCTGGGGGTTGCAGACTTCCAGGATCCTGCACGCATTGGGGAAATCAATCCCCTTTTCCTTTAAGGTCTGCTGCAGGTTGTGGACGTGGAGGACGCCGAACTTGTTCCGCTTCACCGCCTCTTCGAGGTCGCGGGCCGCGGTCTCGACATCCTTCTTGGTCTCGACGATGTACAGCATGGATCGTTCCTCCCCTTGATGCCCGTCCGGGCAATAGCGTTGTGCGGATCACGCTAGCGGCTTTCCCTTCGATCTGTAGTCCCCACCTTTTTTGGTCCTGATGCGGGAAAAAACCCCAATCCGAAATTGTCAACCGCCAAGGCGCCAAGAACGCCAAGACCGAAATGGCTTAATGGGGGGGAGGAACGGAACTTCTGAATGCCCCATAAACCGGTTTTCGCGTTCTTCGGTCGAGAGTTCGAAACATCGCACCCTTGGCGACCTTGGCGTCATGGCGGTTCAATGGTTTTTCGGATTAGAGAAAAGATTCAGGGAGAATCGGGGCCTGCGGGTCTTTCCTTCACGCCGTCAATGCGGCCCCGCGTCGGGACCCATTGTAGCATGGATCAGGCGGCGGGGGCTCCCACGGGGAGAACACAGGCGCAGCGCCGTCATCGGCCTCTTCACGATTCCGGCGCCCCCGGGATCGCCGGGGCGGGGGTGCCACGGTGCAGCAGGCGGAGCAGCCAGGCCTTCGACGAAAATCGGACCGCCAAGTCATCGAAGAGGGAGTAGGCCACAGGCGTCGCCAGGAGTGTCAGCAGGAGGGCCAGGGTCTGCCCGCCCGCGATGATGGACCCGATGGCTCGGTTGTCGCCTGAGCCTGGGCCGCTGCTGATGAGCAGCGGCAGCATGCCCGCGACGAAGGCGAAGGTGGTCATCAGGATGGGGCGAAGGCGGTCGCGGTTGGCCTGGATGATGGCCTCGGCTCGAGGCATTCCTTGTGCCCGCAGTCCGATCGTGTGGTCGATCTGCAGAATGGAGTTCTTCGACACGATCCCGAAGAGCACCAACAGCCCCAGGGCCGAGAAGATGTTGAGCGACTGCCGGAGCATCAGGATGGAGAGCAATGCAAAGGGCACGGTGAGCGGCAGCGCCAGCAGGATCGTGACGGGGTGAAGCCACGACTCGAACTGGGCAGCCAGGATGAGGTACATGAAGATGATGGAAAGGAGGAAGGCTAGGCCGAAGTTCAGGGCGGCAGTTCCCATCTCCTTCGACATTCCGGTCGTCCCGGCGCGGTAGGCGGGATCCGGGTTCATGGCTTTGACCTCCTTCCAGAGGGCATCCAGCGCCGATTGCTGGTCGAAGCCGGTCTTCATGTTGGCGGTAATGGCCACCTGGCGGCGCCTGCCGAGTCGGTCGATCTGGGAGGGGCCTTCGGTCTCCCGGAAGTGGGCCACGTTGTCCATGCTGACGGCACCCAATTTCGTGGAGGGGACGGCCATCTGGCTGATTCCCTCCGCATCGGTCCGCACCTGCTGAATGGATCGGGCGTGAACCTCGTACTGTTCCCCACCCTCGTTGTAGGTCGAGATCTTCCGACCACCCACCATCACCCGCAGGGTCTCGGCGACGTCCGCCACCTGCACGCCTAATTCGGCCGCCTTCTTGCGGTCAAGGCTCACCGACATCTCCGGCTTCCCCAAGATGAGGCTGGTGTCCATGTCCACCACGCCGGGCACCTTGCTGAGCGCCGCGGTCAAACGCCGGGAGCACTCACCTAGCTTCTGGAGATCGGGGCCACTGATGTAGAACGAGATCTCCTTATTGGAGATCCCACCCCCCGAGATCTCCGCTACTTTGTCGACGCTGGTGCGCAGGTGCTCGGCCGCGAATTTCGGCAGGACGTCCCTCCGGACCTGATCCATAATAGTGTACTGGGAGAACGTGCGCTTCCGGACGTCGATCAGCTTGACGAAAACCTTCCCCAGGTTGGCCGTCCGACGGTCGTCGTCGCCGACCAGGACTACAGTGTAGGCGACGCCGGGCAGCCGCTTGATCTCCCGCCCGATCCGGGTCGCAATCAGCTCGGTCTGCTCCAGCGTGATCCCCTCCGGGGCGCGGACTGTCACCTCAAACTGGGACTCATCGTTCTTGGGCAGGAAGTCCTTCCCGACGAACAGGAACAGCGGGACGATGGACACGAGCGCGATGATCGCCGCCGTGACGATTATCCACCGGTGAGCCATGGCCCATCGCAGCAGCCACTCGTAGCCGTTGTCGAGGATCCGGAAGAACCGCGACTCCTTGGAGGAATGGCCGGCGATTTTCTCCACCGAGAGCCACCGGCTGGACATCATGGGGGTGAGGGTAAACGCCACGAGGAGGGAGACCATAATGGAGAAGGCCATGGTGAGGCCGAAGGAGTACATGAAGCGACCGACGATTCCCCCCATGAAGGCCAGCGGGAGAAACACGGCGACCAAGGAGAGGGTCGTGGCGAGGACCGCCAGCCCGATCTCCCGCGTGCCTTCGATGGCCGCCTCGACGGAGGAGAGGCCCTTTTCCTCCATGTGCCGGTAGATGTTCTCCAGGACCACGATGGCGTCGTCGATCACGATGCCCACGGCCAGCGTCAGCGCCAAGAGCGTCAACATATTCATCGTGAACCCCATGGCATACATGAGGGCGAACGTGCTCACGATGGAGGCGGGGATGGCAATTGCGGCGATCAGAGTCGAGCGCCAGTTCCGCAGGAAGAACAGCACCACGAGGGCTGCGAGAATGGCCCCGACCATGAGGTGCTCCTGGACGGTCTTGATGGAATCCTTGATATAATCCGACTGGTCCCGCACGATCTCCATGGCGTAGCCGGCGGGGAGCCGCGGCTTCACAGCCTCGACCCGCGCGCGGACACTGTCGACAACGGCCACGGTATTGGTGCCGGACTGGCGCCGGATCGCCAGGACGATCGTCGCCTTGCCGTCCACGTTGCCGGCAGTCTCGGCCTCCTCGGTCCCGTCCTCGACCCGAGCCACGTGGCCGAGCGTGATCTGGGCACCCGACTTGGTGGCCACCACAACCCCGTCGAACTCGGGCACCGAATTGACTCGCCCCCGCATCCGGACGGTCAGTTCGCGGACGCCCTGGCCCAGGTTCCCCCCAGGGAGCTGGAGGTTCTGGTTGGCCACCGCGCGAGTGACCTCCGCCGCGGTGAGGTTGTAGGCTCGGAGACGCGCGGGGTCGAGCCACAGGTTGATCTGCCGCAGCCGGCTCCCCACCAACGTGACCTGGCCGACGCCCGACAGCGACTCCAGCTCGCGCCGGAGCGTCTTGTCGGCGAACTCGCTGATCTCCCGGATGGGGCGGTTGGCGGAGACCGACACGTACAGCACGGGCGCCGCATCCGGGTCCAGCTTCTCCACCACGGGCTGATCAATGTCCTGGGGGAGGTCGGGCAGGATCTGGTTGACCTTGTCCCGCACCTCCTGCGCCGCCACGTCCGCGTTCTTCTCAAGGCTGAACTGGATGAACACCTGGGACACGCCCTCCGTCGAGACCGAGCGCAGCTCCTCGATGCCCGCGATAGTGTTCACCGCTCGTTCGATCTTGTCGGTGATCTCGGTCTCGATCTCCTCCGGAGCGGCCCCGGTCTGCCGGGTTGTCACGGTGATCATGGGAAAGTCGACCTTCGGGAAGCGGTCCAGGCCCAGCTTGAAGTAGGAGAAGATCCCCACCACCACCAGGGAGAGCACGAGCACGGAGGCGAACACCGGGCGCCGGACGGAGATTTCTGCTAGCCACTGCATGGTTTTCGCGCCTCCTACTTCGACTCGGCGATCAGGGCGCCATCCGAGAGATCCGGCGTCACCTTGCGCACGACTCGCTCGCCCGCTGAAACGCCGCGGACCACTTCGATGGAATCGCCGACCTCCCGCCCTACCTGAACGAACCGAAGCTCGGCCCGGTCACCCTTTGCCACGTAGAGTTTCGCGACGCCGGCATCCACCCGCATGGCCGACACCGGGACCAGGACGCTGGGGCGCCTCGCCGGCAGCTCGATGCGCGCGGTGGCGAACAGGCCCGGCTGGAGCATGCTGTTGCCATTGGGCACCAGCGCCTCCACGACCAGGGCCCGGGAGTCGGTCCGGAGCGCGGGGCCGACGTAGGCGATGGTCCCTTCGAAGCGGCGGTCCGGATAGCTCTGGACGGTAAAGGACACCCGCTGGCCCTTCTTGATCGCGGCCACCGCCGCCTCTGGGATGGTGAGCTCCACACGGAGGGGATCGACCCGGACCAGGGTCAGCAGCTTATCCCCTTTCTTGGCGTAGCTCCCGACGTCCACGTACTTCTCGGCCACCAGGCCGTCGAAGGGGGCCCGGATTACGGTGTCTTGCAGCGCCTTCCGCGCCATGGCCACGCGGGCCCGCTGCGCCTGGAGCAACTGGTACAGGTTCCGCACCTGGTTCAGGGTCGTCTCGTGCTGTGCCTTCGCGCTGAGGTAATCGGCCCGCTTGAAGTCGTGCTCGGAGCGCGAGACCGCCCCCTCGCCAACCAACTGGGCAAACCGCTTGTAGTCCGCTTCTGCTCGGTCCAGGGCTGCGCGGGCCTGCATGACGTCCGGGGTGGTGAGCGGATCGAAGGGCTGATCGGGCTTCAGCCCCAAACGCTCGCGGGTCTGCGCCTCGGTGGCCTCGGCCTCGCGCAGATAGTTCGTGGCATCCTGGTCGTCCAGGCGCGCCGCCACGGCGCCCTCTTTGACCGTGGTGCCACGCTCGACCAGAACCTGGACGATTTTCCCGTCGATCTCGGAGGCGATGTCGGTCTTCGCGTCCGCCATCAGTGTACCGGTCACATCCAGTCCCTCCGGCAGCATGCGCTCCTGAGCCGGCACGGTTGAGACGGCTACGGGCTTCGGGGCCGGTTGGGCCTGGGCGGGCGGATTCACCTCGGTGTTGCCGCAACCCGCCAGCGCCAAGAGGAGGATCGGCGCCAGGCCGTGCAGGGTCCACCACGTGTTGTCGCGGTTCAGTTGCCGGATCATCGGCGTTGCTCCTCACGTGCCGGCTCGACCGGGATGTGGAGTCGGCAGATTCGATCATCCAAACGCGCACTCAGGGCAGCGAGGGCCGCTCGCGGAATCCGCGACAGGGCGTCCAGTTCCTCGGTGGAAAGCTCGAGCCCGGCCTGCAGGCTGGCGACCTTTGGGTTCCGGAAGAAGGCATCGCGGAAGCCCTCATCCGTGACCAGCTTTCCGACCGCCCTTTCCACGACGCGTTGACTCATGGTTTCACTCCTGATTGAACTTGTCCGGGCAAGAGTAAAGCAATGCGCGGGCCAATTCCACAGAATGTCACAACGCGTTGGAAATACAGGGCCGGAAAGATTTCTTTCAGTCTGCGAACACGGATGGCTGCCTATCCGTCTGCAGATGTCTGGCGAATTATCGACAATCTGCGGAAAAATCTACAGGCGGGTCAGCCGTCGAGGACAAAACGCTTCATGCGGGTATAAAGCTGGGAGCGGGTGATTCCGAGAAGGTTGGCAGCCTTCGATTTGTTCCCCTTGGCTTTGCTGAGAGCATCGAGGACGAGGCGCTTTTCGACCTCTGGGAGCGGGAAGTCTAAGGTGATCGGACTGGAGGGGGCCTCACGGGGTTGCCTGGTGGCGGCAGTGCGCTCCATCCGTGAGGGGACCCCAAGCTGGGCGGCTGTGATGAGGCCACCATCGGACATGATCAACGCGCGCTCGACCGCGTTCTGGAGTTCGCGGATGTTCCCGGGCCAGGGGTGGGCGAGGAGTACCTCCCGGGCGTCCCGGCTGAGGCCCACCTCTCCCTTCCCCATGCGACCGGCGAGGCCACGGACGAAGTGCTCGGCCAGCATGAGGACGTCCTCGCCTCGCTCTCGAAGCGGGGGCAGGTGGATCCGAAACACGTTGAGGCGATAGTACAGGTCCTCGCGGAACGTCCCGACCTCCACCGCCCGCTCCAAGTCCCGGTTGGTGGCAGCGATCAGGCGAACGTCGGCGTAGAGGGTGGCGGTTCCACCCACCCGCTCGAACTCCCCGTTCTGGAGGACCCGGAGGAGCTTGACCTGCACCGTCAGCGGCAGCTCTCCAACCTCGTCGAGGAACAGGGTCCCCCCGGCCGCCAGCTCGAACCGGCCCGGCTTCTGGCGGTCCGCTCCCGTGAAGGCGCCGCGCTCGTGACCGAACAGCTCCGACTCCAGCAGGGTCTCGGGCAGGGCGGCGCAGTTGATCGTCACGAAGGGCGCGTCGGCGCGCGCGCTGGCAAAATGGATGGCCCGGGCGACCAGCTCTTTCCCCGTTCCGCTTTCTCCCGTGAGCAGGGCCGTCGTCTGGGTGGGCGCGACCTTAGCTGCGAGGGCCAGCGCTTCTTTCAGTGATGGAGCCCGGCCGATGATCTGATCGAACCCGTAGCGCTCGTCCAGCGCGTGCTGGAGCGAGGCCACCCGCTGCTCCAGTTTTCGGGCGCGTCCTTCCAAAAGCGCCACGCGCCGCTGCTCCTCGGCCAGATGCTGGTGCTGGATGGCCAGCGCCACTTGGGCGGCGACGGCGACGGCCACCTCGGCGTCCAGGCGGTCGAACCAGTGGGGCTGGCGCCTCCCGAAGAAGATGCCACCGCCGAACCTCTCGCCGAACGTCATGGGGACAAGGAGGCAGGAGCGCTGGCCGCCCTCGATGATCAGCCGGTCGCCGGGGCGCGTCGGGTCGAGCTCCGCCGGGGCATCATGGATGACCACCGTCTCACCCGCCTTAACCCGCGCCGCGAGGGAGAAGTCCTCCAGCGGGATCCGGGTCGGTGTCTGCACCTCGCTGGGGGCGTCGTCCACCTCGGCGAACATCTCCACGTCACGCCCGCTTCTGGCCAGGAGGGCGACGCTCATGGTTTCAAAGTCGAGGACGGGACGGACAACGTCCGCCAACCGCGCGAAGACGTCCCGAACGTTCAGGCTGCCCTCCAGGGCGCGGGTGAGCCCCGCCAGCGCCCGCAGGCGCCGTCGCCGTCGCCGCTCGCGCTGCAAGAGGACGACGTTCTCGATGAACGGCCCGATCAGGCTGGCCACCTGCCGGGCAATATCCAGGTGGCCTTCGGAATAGGCGTCCGGGGTGAGACTCGTCGCGACCAGCGCGCCAATGGTCCGCCCGCCGCTCTCCAGGGGCACCAGGAGGCCCGAGCGGATGCCCTTATCGAAAAGCTGCTGCTCGAAGGGATTCGGCTGGGAGAAGCGCGGGTCGCTGAGAAAGCTGCCCACCGCCATGGCCTCACCGGCAAAGACATGGCGGAGGACCCACTCGGCCACCACGTATCGCGCGTGGGGGGCAAAGGCGGAGGTGTAGTGCTCTTCGTGCAGGATGAGGCCGGGGGGCGCGTGCTCGGCGAAGACGGTGAAGGTCCGGCGATCCTCGTCGAGCAGGTCGATCACCAGCCGGTCGTGGGGGATCAGCCGCTGGACTTGGGCGGAGAACTCGTCCAGGAAGCGCTGTGGGTCGAACTCCTCCTGCATGGATCGGCCGATGGCCGCCAGAGAAGCCAAGAGACCGGGGAGCACGGAACCGGCGTCCTTCGTCTCCTCCGTCCCGGGCTGGCGGGTTTCGTCACCGTCGTGGGGCAATGACATGTCCCCCGTGGACTCCCGGCTCTTCGGCACGGATTGCGTCAGAGCGCTCGAGGTTCACTGTGGCTCTGGCTGGTGCGAGTCCCCGCTTAGTGCTTCTGGCCATAATTACGGTGACGTATTTTCCCGACCCATCCTACCGACCCCCTCTCCCCCCCGCGGGAGAGGGTTGGGGTGAGGGGGGACCGTCGGTACGGCATCCCTTCTTGCACCCTCACCCCGGCCCTCTCCCGTCCAGGGAGAGGGAGCAGAAATGAGTGTCACCGTATCTGCGTTCGGCAGCACTTAGCGAGTCACGCTTGGCCATTATACGGAGTCACAGTCGTTCGTCAAATTGAAGCCGGAAGGGACCAGAGGGTTACCGCGTGGGCCCACCCGGTTTCCGGGCAGTGTAAAACGTCGCCTGCGTGTAACTGGACGTGCGATACTCGCCGGTGCCTTCTAGACGGCCATCGGTGAAGCCGGCTTCTTCGAGCATTGCGAGGAAGACCTTCCTCGTCACGGCCCCGGCAATTCAGTCGGACCAGGGCGCTTTGTCCGGGGGCGGCCTGTCGCCGACCAACCCAATGTCACAGGCCTGAAGCCGGCCGCCGGGACGCAGGACCCGGAAAATCTCTCGCAGCGCCGCCGGCTTGTCCGGGACCAGGTTGAGTACCCCATTGCTCAGCGCCACGTCAAAGGAAGTATCCGGAAACGGCAGGGCCTCGACGGAGGCCTCGCGAAACTCCACCTCGGGAAACCCCGCCTCGGCCTGTCCTGCGCGGGCCACCGCGAGCATCTCTGGCGAGAGGTCGATCCCCACGACACGCCCCGCGGGCCCGACGAGCTGCGCCGCAATGAAGGCGTCGAATCCGGCGCCACAGCCCAGGTCCAGCACCGATTCGCCGGCGCGGATGGGTCTCAGCGAAATCGGGTTCCCCACCCCGACGAACCGCTCGCGTATCGCCAGGGGAATGTCGGCAACAAGATCGGGTGGATAGCCGAGGCCCCGTGCGCTCGCCTCGCCGGTGGGATACCGGAAGAGCCCCTCGGGAGAAGCGGCGACCTTTCGGTACTTCTGTGCGATGCCGTCGCGGATGGTGGCAACGTCCTGTGCGTTCAAGGGATTACACTTCCTGAACTTCGCTCGCGCAGTTTCCGGATATCGTCTTTCAGTTCCCGCACTTCCCGGCGGAGATCCTCGATCTCGCCTGCGCTGTGGCCGCCATGTCCGCCCATCATCCGAACACACACGAGGATCATCACGACCATGAAGCCGAGGCCGATCAGCGGGAAGATCCAAGGGAACCCGTGCCACGGCGCCCCCCAATACCCGCCCCACATTGGCATCTGACCCTACCTCCTTCGCGGGCCCATCATCCGACACATCCTGGCCCAGGGCGGCCATTGGAAGTCCGGACTTGCCTTGGTGTCCGTCAGTTTTTCCGCGTACCTCGCGCAGGCCTCCAGCAGGTTCAGCAGCGAGGGATCCGCCAGCCGATAGTAGACAAACGGTCCACGGCGCTCCGTAGCCAGGACGCCGGCCTCGCGTAGGATGCGTAGATGGAAGGAGGCCAGCGTCTGGGGGAGTGCCGTCCGCTCCAGGATCTCGGATACCGAACGCTCGCCCCCGTCCAGGGCCCGCAGGATTCGCAGGCGATTGTCGTCGCCCAAGACCTTGAAGAACCGCTCCACGGATGCTGGTTCGAAGGCCATGGTTCAAAAACTCCTCATATAAAAATTGACTCATAAAATAGTCCTTCCCGCGTGACATGTCAAGGGGAAGCGGCAAGTCGCTGGCGGGTGGTCTGATGCTCGGACAGGACAGGGCAAGCTGTGAATCAGGATGGGGCAAAGATCGTGAGGGCTCAGAACATCCTCTATCATGACGGCGGGGTGAGGTTGCCTCTTTGACCACCATCTGATAGGCTCCGCCCGCCACATGTCACACAGGAAGGCAGATTGCGCCGTACGCAATCGGCCAGACACTCGCTAGATGCGATCTGCCTGTCAAAAAGTCGGCCGTCATTTCACCGCCTAGCCAAGGGAGTGCGCGATGAATCTTGCCCGGTTCCCAAGACGCAGGTACACAGAAGGCTGGACACCCCTGCACAAGCTGGAGCGACTTTCCCACCTGCTCGGTGGCCCCGACATATACATCAAGCGAGACGACCTCCTCGGGCTGACGTCGGGGGGGAACAAGACGAGGAAGCTGGAGTTCCTGGTGGCCGACGCCCTCGCACAAGGGGCCGATACTCTCATCACCTGCGGCGCGGTGCAGTCGAACCATGCCCGCCTGACGCTTGCCGCCGCCGTGGTGGAGAACCTGAAGTGCCGCCTCGTGCTCGAGGAACGTGTCCCCAGAAGCTACAAGCCCGAGGCAAGCGGCAACAACTTCCTCTTTCGCCTCCTCGGGGTGGAGGAGATAAAGGTGGTTCCGGGTGGGAGCGACCTGCTTCAGGCGATGCAGGGGATCGCCGACGAACTGGAGCGCGTTGGGCGAAAGGGTCACGTCATTCCGACTGGAGGCTCAAACCCCATCGGGGCAACCGGGTACGTTGCCTGCGCCGAGGAGATCCTCGCCCAGGCGTTCGAGAAGGGGATCCGCATCGATCGGGTCGTCTGCGCCAGCGGGAGTGCCGGGACGCATGCGGGCCTGGTTGTCGGCTTTTACGGGAGCAACAGCGGGATCCCCGTGGTCGGGATCAACGTGAGCCGCAAAAAGCTACAGCAAGAAGAGCACGTATACGGTCTTGCCACGAGAACCGCCGCCCATGTGGGGGTCCCGGGCACTCTCCCGCGAGACGCCATCGTCTGCTTCGACGAGTATGTGGGGCCGGGATATTCCCTGCCGACCAAGTCAATGGTCGAAGCCGTCCAGATGCTCGCGCGCACAGAGGCCATCCTGCTCGACCCGGTGTACACTGGAAAAGCCATGGCGGGCCTCATTGACCTGGTCCGCAAGGGGTACTTCAAGAAAGGGGAGCACGTGCTCTTCGTCCACACCGGGGGCTCGCCAGCGCTCTACGCCTACGAAAAGGTGATTCTCGAGGGCGTCCAATAGCAACCTTCTGCCAAAAGGAGACGACACGATGATCTACGAGCTGCGCACGTACTCGGCGATGCCTGGCCGCCTCCCGGACCTCCACAAACGCTTTGCCGAGATCACGCTGGGCTATTTCAAGAAGCATGGCATCCAGGTCGTCGGCTTCTGGACAAACGAGATCGGCGGGCCTTCGGACCAATTGATCTACATCCTGGCCTACGAGAGCCTGGCCGACCGCGAGAAGAAGTGGGGAGCGTTTCTCGCCGATCAGGAGCGCGTGGCGCAGTTCGCCGAGACCGAGAAGAACGGTCCGCTGGTCCGGAGGCTCACGGCGCAGATTCTTCGCCCGACCCCGTACTCGCCGATGCAGTAGGGGCTCGCCGGGGACTCGCCGTGCCATCCCCGGGACGTAACCCCAATCCGAAATTCTCAACCGCCAAGGCGCCAAGAACGCCAAGCTGAAATGGCTCATTCGGAAAAAACGGACGACACTTCTGAAGACCCCATAAGGGCGGCCTCGCGTTTTTCGCTGGTGAGATCGGAACGTCGCATCCTTGGCGACCTTGGCGTCATGGCGGTTCAAAGTTTTTCTCGGATCAGGGGTAACACGCGCCGGTCAGACGGAAACGGCCCGGGGCGCCCGTCTCCTCGTGATGCGCGAGGCAGAGGGCGCCCCGGGAGGTCTCTGGGATAACCAGAGGGAATCCGGCCGGGCCGAAAGCCAGTCGCTTCCTCCTACTTCTGTTCCCCGTATCGCTCGCGGTAGAACTCCTGGATCTTCTGCAACTGCTCCTTGGTCATCCCTTCCTTGAGCCACCGGTGTCCCGGCTGGGAGAACACGTACTTTTCCAGGAGCTGCGTTCCCAGTGGCTCGCCGGCAACCTGCTTCACCTCGGGGATGAAGTGCAGGTAAAAATTCTTGGCGACCTCGTACATGCCGTGCCACCAGGCGTAGTCCGGCCCCGACATCGAGGCGCCGTGGCGCGCCCGCCGGCCCTCGTGGTGCCACAACTCGTAGTACGTCCACTCCAGCTTCTCGTCCATGGGGGCCGGCGTCAGCTTGTTGGCCTTGTACAGCTCGCCCATGATGGCCGTGGCCGGCTTGGCGAACTTCTCGTGGTACAGGTCCACCAGGTTGTCGAACTGCTTGTAGAAATCGGCCACCTGGCCAGTCGCGTGACACTGGCTGCACACATCCTGCATCTTCTCCCGCCGCTGCTGCCAGGTGAGGACCTGGACCACCTTGCGGACCTTGCCATCCTTGGCCTTGAAACTCTCGCCGATCTTGGGAAGCGGCGTGCCTTCCGGCAGATCCTCTTTCCAGAGGTCTTCAAACACGATCATGTTCAGTTTGGTGGAGATGGCAGGCCGTAGGGTCCAACTGATCCGCTGACCCACATCGTGCGTCACCCCCTGGGCCGGAGTGGCGCTCATGTGGCAAGTCGCGCAGGTCGGCGCCGCCGTGTAGTCCACGCCCACGGTCCACTTGTCCCGTTCGATGTTCAGGTTGCGCTTGTTGGCTTCCCAGAGGATGCCGTGCTTGGACTCCTGGTAGACCTCGATCTGCGGGTGATCCGGGCCCAGGTGGCACTTCCCGCAGGTCTGGGGTTCCCTCGCCTGCGCCTTGGAGAAGCGATGCCGCGTGTGGCAGGCGCTGCAGCTTCCCCAGCTACCATCTGGGTTGATACGCCCGATGCCCGTGTTGGGCCAGGTGGCCGGATCGAACTTTCCGTCCGGGAGCACCTTGATCTGCGATCCGTGGCATTGGAAACATCCGACCGCCACCGCAGGCGGGCCCCCAACCACCTCACCCAGGAAGTTGTCCAGGGATGCCAGGATCTGCCCAGCCTTGGCGTGGTGGCTTCCTTTCTGCTCGTCCACCTCTTTCTGGTGGCACTGCGTGCAGTCCTTGGGAGACACGATCACGTGGATCAGGTTCCCGTTGTGCTCGAAGGCATCCGGCGCGCCCTTTTCGGCCCGGTGACAGTCGAAGCAGTTTACTCCCTTCTGCCCGTGCGCCCCCAGCCGCCATTCCTCCACCAGCGCCGGATGCTGCGCACTGTGGCACTGGATGCAGATCTGACCCTCCTTAGCACCCCAGGTAGCCTGAGGCGACTGGGCGAGAGTATCTGTTCCCCACCGGAGGGGCAGGGTGAGCGTTCCCAAGAGAAGGAACGACCATCTTGCAAGATCAAGCCATCGTCTCTTCATGGCCTACCTCCAGACTCGATGAGTCCCCTCCCATGCAGAGAGCCTGACTTCTCTGGCGGCGGATTCTGCCACAACCCGCCCCTGGATTGCCAGATGGAAAATGCTCTTTGGGGGATACCACGAAACGCGGCGGGTAACGCACAACAGCATGACACGAATCTCAAGGGGAGAAGGTCGGAGGTGGGGTAGTGCGACTGGTTGGGCGGACGTGTCTTCAACTTCTCTCGATTATATGATCGCGGTAACCCACTAGGCCAGTCGCCGATAGAGTTCGGAGTTCTTCCTGAGGACGTACTCGGCTGCCTGCTTGAATGTCTCATCAGGCCGTGTGAGCAGTTCCTCGATGCTCACCCGAGCCAAGTCCTCGGGGGTGACGTTCAGCCGGGCGGCTATCTCCCGCAACTTGGCTAGGCGATCCTCCGGGAGGCTGATCGTGATCGAAGTCATCGTCGCACCTCTCGTCAGAAGACTACCATTGGACGCAGATAAACGTCAACCTGTGTTCCCAGTATTGGAATTGCAGGGACTGCCCAATAGGGCGGCGGGTCAACGCTGCCCAGGCCGCGAGTGAATCACGGCATCTGACGGTAGAGTTCCGTCGTCGTCGCAGGAAGGCCCGGCAGGGAAGCGGGCAAAGGGGGTCCGAGCCCGACTCGATTCGGCCTTTCGGTCCGCTGAGGGGCCGTCATGGGTGTTGGCCGGCTCAAACCAAGCGCCCGACCCGTCCCGCGCCCCTTTCCCACAAGTTGTTTTCAGCACCTACGTCCCCCATTACACTGGATTATTCGTGAAGTCGCTTCGCACGTCGCAACGGCCCCCTCACCCTGTCTCTCCCTCACCGGGGAGAGGGAACCAAGAGTTGTGCCTCTCCCTTGACGGGAGAGGGCGCGGGTGAGGGTGATATAAGGGATTCGTGAATAATCCGGGATAACATAGGTTCCAAAGCGCATTCCCGTAGTTCAGGAGGCTGCAGCCCGACCCGGCTCGGCCTTTCGGTCCGCTGAGGGGCCGTCACGGGTGTTGCTCGGCTCGAAGCAGGTGCCCGGCCCGTCCCGCGCCCGTCATCTCACAAGTTGTCTCTGCGCCAACGTCCGCGTTGCAAGGCGACTAAGACTGGATCGTCCCCCAGTACATTCGCACTTCGTGCCTTCAACCCCACGTTGGGCGGATCTGGCTATGGGGTTTTGGGCGGCTGACTCGTGGTCCAGATGTCCCGATGCAGCTTCCAGGTCCCCAGGTCATTCTTCCAGATAACGATGTATTTGCCGGCGTCGGCAACGGAGCCATCGCCAAGAAACAGCTTGTAGCGGCCCACCTCGATGGCTGTGTCACCGTGGGCCTCTATCTCAAGCGTTTCCAACGCTACCTGCTTCAAACCCATGTCAAGGGCGCCCTGCCAGAAGCCACGTATGGCCTCGGTGCCCTTCACAAAGTCGCTGTTCGCTGGCAGAAGCTGGCCTTGAGCCGTGTAGAGGCTGGCCAAGGCGGCCGCGTCACCACGTTTGAAGGCACTCACGAACTGTCCGTTAGCCGCTTCGATTCGCGAGCGGATGTCTTCCGTGGCTTTCATGATCCCTCCTTTGCGTCTACTGGAAACTGTCACAGGCGATGTAAGTTCCAAGGCGCGTTCCGGGAGTCCCGGGAGGTTGCTACCCGTCCCCGTTATGCGTGTTAAGCCACCTTCAGGAGTTGGATGTGATCGTGACCTGCTGGCGTCCGCTTCCAGGTGAAGCGCATGCCGAGGGCCTCGGCGATCGGGATGAACTTGTCCCAGAAGCGCTGGGCCAGATCCGGCGCCACCCCGTTCCGCTCCATCACATCCAGGCGGAGCAGGCTCGTCACGGTCGCCTCGGCCTGCCGGTCCTCAATGGTCACGTGCAGGACCGACCCGCCGTTCGCCAAGACGTTGCGCAGGATCCCGTTCATCACGACTTCGGGGGTATCCCCCCGGCGCTTCCAGCTCGGGAGGACCTTTTCCCCCGTATAGCGGATGAAGTCATCCACGGCGAGCTCGTGCGCCTCCAGGTACTGAAACATGATGGCGATGTGCAAGGAGAAGTTCACCTGCTCGTGCTCCCACAACTCCTTGGCCGTCCACTCGGTGTAGGCTTTCAGTGTCATGCTCGCCTCCTTCCGGATCGGACGTAGTTTCCAAAGAGCATCCCGGCAATTCCGGGGTTCGCAGCCTGACACGGGGCCGTCGCGGGTGCTGCCCGGCTCGGACGAGGTGCCCGGTGCGTCCCGCGCCCCCCATCCCGCAAGTTGCTTCTCCGCCAACGTCCCCCATTAGGGGTGCGGAGGGCTCGGGTTTACGGCACAACGACAAGGGAAAAGGGAGCAACCTGCTGGATGAGCCGAAAATCGCGCTCGTTTCGGGTGATGACCGTCGCACCGACCTGGCGACTGGAGAGGGCAATCAGGCAATCGTTCACCAGGCGGAAGCGAGTGCGGAGGTCGAATCCATGGCGGCGTTGTAGGACCCGGAGGACAGATCCCGCGCGCCAAAAGGTATCGGGGGAGGGCGAAAGCAGCCGGCCCGTCCGAGTGAAAGTCCTGTAAGGTCGCCCACGGCCTTGGCCGCGGCGGGCTCCAACGCTCCCGCCTGTAATTCCAGCAGGACCACGGTGCTCATGTAGCGGGCGAACCATCTGCCCAGCAAGAGCTCCTCACGCGACCCGATGTTGATCCAGTCGATGTAGAGGTCCGAATCGAAAACCACTCGATCCATCAGCCAAAGAGGCTCTTAATCCGAGCCTTCCCCTTGACGCGGCGCAGGGCCTTGAGGATTTCTGCTTCCGCAAGGACGAGATCCATGGCCCCTTCCAATGCTTCGGTTTCAGTGGCGGTGCCCAGCACGGACTTCACCCGCTCAAGCTTTGCCTGATTCAGGCGCAAGTGTTTGTGTCGGACAGGGACGGAAGCCATGCACAGAGCCCTCCTACTTTGGATGTACATAGATACAAGTATCATGTTCATATACTCATGTCAAGCTGAGGCTCTCGCACGCCCGTAACCCGACGGGGCGAACGGGTTACGTTGCCAGGCATGTCAAGTTGCGCTCTTGAGGAGAGGCGGCCACTCTGCTGCGCTGCGTCTGCTGGGGGGCCGAGGGTCCAAAGCGCGTTCCGGTAGTTCCGGGAGGTCAGAGCCCGACTCGGCTCGGCCTTCCGCTCCGCGGAGGGGCCGTCACGGGTGCCGGCGGGCTCGAGGCAGATGCCCGACCCGCCCCGCGCCCCTCATCTCGCAAGTTGCTTTTGCACCTACGTCCCCCTTTACGCTCTCCAAGTGGCAAGTTGTTTCTCCGCCGCCGTCCTCATTACTTGGAGGATCGGTCGAAGGTCCGGTAAGACGAGACAGTTGGGTAGACCGGTGTGTCCTCAGCTCCGCTGAATAATGCGCGCCTTGAGCCAAGCCGTGAACTTGTCGCGGTCCAGTTCGCCGGAGGCCACTTGAAGAATGATCCGCTCTTGCTCGTCCACTGGCGCGCGGATCTCAAATCCGTTTAGGACGAGAAAGACTTCCAGCGCCGCATGGCCTGTACGCTTGTTGCCGTCGACGAATGGATGGTTCTTGATGAGCGAGAAGCCGAGGGTGGCCGCCTTTTCAGTAATCGTTGGATAGAGGTCCGTGCCGCCGAATGTCATGCGTGGCTGGGCGAGAGCGGATTCCAACGCATTCAGGTTGAGGACGCCGGGCGTGCCTCCTGACTGGGAAATAATCTGGCCGTGCAGTTCCAGCACTTCAGTAAGGGTGAGGTAGCGCACTAGGCCAGTCGCCGATAGAGTTCGGAGTTCTTCCTGAGGACGTACTCGGCTGCCTGCTTGAATGTCTCATCAGGCTGTGTGAGCAGTTCCTCGATGCCCACCCGAGCCAAGTCCTCGGGGGTGACGTTCAGCCGGGCGGCTATCTCCCGCAACTTGGCTAGGCGATCCTCCGGGAGGCTGATCGTGATTGAAGTCATCGTCGCACCTCTAGTCAGAAGACTACCATTGGACGCGGATAAACGTCAACTTGGGTCTGCGCACAAGGGGGCCCTGGGGCGGGCCCAACGGGGTGGAGGACAATTTGCCCGCGCGACAGCGGGGGACCCGCCATAATGGCACGTGTCGGAAAGGGTGCGGGTTCCAAAGCGCATTCCGGTATTTCCGAGAGGTGGTAGTTCGGCTTGGCTCGGCCTTCCGGTCCGCTGAGGGCCGTTACGGATGCTGGCGGGCTCGGAGCAAGTGCCCGACCCGTCCCGCGGTGCTCCTGTGATAAGTTGTTTTCAGCACCAACGTCCCCCATTACACAATCTAGAATGGACAAACGCTACTTTCGAGCCTGACGAGAGTCAAGGCCTTCTACTGCTGTCGATTTAAGCGAGGACGGGTGCTCCGGCTCGGCCTCAGCGGCCGCGTAGACGTTCGCCCCCAGGAGCTGAAGGATCCCGCAGAGCGAGGTCACTGCGTAGTGCAGAAAAGTATCGGACACCTTCGAGTGCTGCCCGGCTCGGCTCAAATGCCCGACCCGTCCCGCGCCCCGCATCTGATAAGTTGTTTTCAGCACCAACGTCCCCAATTACCGCGGGCTCCAACCGCGTGATGGGCCGCGCGAGCGGCACCAGCACGCGGCGTCCCGATGCCTTTGTTATGCATTGATGAGATTTCGTCTCACTTCAAAGCTGTAGTGTCGCACGGTGCCCTGCAGGTCACTCGTCGCCGCGAGCAGTCCCTCTTCCTTGGTCGCAAGGTTGACGGTCAGGACCACGTGCGTTCCAACCTCCTGACTGAGAAGAGGAATCAGGAGATCACGGACATCAGCGGGGACGTACCGCAGGGAAAACGTGAAGTGGGTCGAGGAATACTCTTCGTCTGGTTGCTTCGGGTAATAGCCGAACTCGCCGAAGAGAGCCCTTTCGGGCAACTCGCCGTGCCGGTTCGGTAGATGCTGGCTGAACTCTGCTGTAACGTCCACACCGTCGTAAGGCTTTCCTCTACCGTTGATGACACGGCCTTCGCACGAGATTGAGTGGATGCGGGCGTCTTCGACGTGTACCTCGTACCGAGCTACTGTAAGCAGGATCGAAATATATGCGCCATAACCTTCGTCCCGCCGGCGCTCGACTTCCAGTACGCGGTCCCGCAAGTGGGCGAAGTAGCGCGTGTCGAATATCTCCAAGCCTCTGACCCCATAGACCTTGTCGGCGGAGATGTCGAGGTCTTTTGGCTTAAGACCGAAGAGTGTGTCCATCTCAGGATTGTCTGTCGCGGATAGCGCATTACCGACAAGGGGTATCGTTGCCCCCACGATACGGCGATGATCGTAGGCGTGCGCTGCCTGACGGCGGATCGCTTCGAAGGCGTCAGGGGTCAGGTACAGGAATGCCTGGATGGGCTCTGTTTCGACCATCTCTCGATCGAGCTCGAACCTTTCAGGTTCGACGCCAGCCCTGACTCTGACCCAGCCGCATAGGTTACCCACCCCTCCCACATAGTTGGTGCGAATCTCGTCCAAAATATCTGTGTCGGGAGGCGAATGGATCTCCACGCGGACCAGTTTATCGTGGAAGGCGGAGCCGGAGAGAGGACCGTCGTGGGGATCATGAATACGGCCCAAAAGGACAAAGCTGCGCTTCAGGCCCGCCTTGGCATCGTACGAGGAGTTGACACTGCCAAACCGAGATAGCATTAGGCAAAGATCGCACTTCTTTTCTTCGGATTGTTCATCAGCCATGCGCGCTCTCCCGGCTCACCATGAGACTTGATCTTTTCTCGCGTGCGAGGAGCCCCGCTATTCTCTTCTCTGGCCGGCATAACGACACGCGTCAGCCGCGTGCTGTCAAGCGTGTCGGCTGCATGCGCCTGTTATGCCCCGGCCGTGGGCAGTAATCCATCGCTTACACAGGCCTGAAAAGGGTGCTGGGAGACAGCTTCGCTTCGAGAGCCGACACAATCTGGGTCAACTCAACCCGGGCCTCGGCCTGGAGCCCAAGGCATGCCGCGATTCCGTCGGCGTCCGTACTCACCCTCGATTGCATCCCCAACGTGTACGATCGGTCCGGCTGCTTCTCCAGTCGGTATACGTGCATGTGCATCGAATCGCCAAGTACGGCCGGGTTCTTCAAGTGCTCGAAGGTGAACTCTTTCGTCATGTAACCGAAGAGCTTGTCCTGAAGCACCAGAACCAGCTTCTTGTTGACGTGTTCGAAGGTCTGGATCTTGTGGTGCATCTGGACCAAGATCGTCTTCGCCGTCATCTTCCAGTTCATGCCGTATGCCTTTCCGTATGACTCTTCCTTATCGCCGCGTGGGACGCCGAGCTTCTTGAGCAGCCGCTGTCGTTCGGGCCATACGGTGCCCGTAGTATCGAGCGTCTGAATCTCAATTCCGATGAAGTCCTTCACCTTTCCCTTTCGAGCCGACGCCAGGAAATAGTCAACGCTTCCACCGGGAATAGAGATCTCTTGAACTATGTGAAGCTCATTACCCGGCTCATGGGTGGTCAGAAGGTGAAGGCAGTCGGTGAATATCTGGCGTCGTTCAAGAAGGCGTGTCGGGCAGATGACAACCGGCTCCTGCTCCTTGCCGTAGAGCACGGTGCACGAGCCTATGGACGTGCCGGGGTCGCTTTTCCGCACCTTGTAGCACTTCTTCGCAAGAAATGGGCACTGCTGCTCACGCACGACACGCGCCCAGTCCCTTCGCCGACTTTCGGCAGAGCGGCCGAACAGCTCGACAACCGTACTCATAGCAGCGTCGCGCATCGTTCCTCTGCGATCTTCAGGTAGTGGCTTGAAATGTCGATCCCGATGGACTGACGCCCAAGGTCACGCGCCGCAAGAAGGGTGGTTCCCGTCCCGCAGAACGGATCAAGTACTACGCCCCCGTGCGGACATGTCGCGAGAATGGGAATTCGGCACAGGTCGACCGGGTACGGTGCGTAGTGGGTCTCCCTTTTCTGCGTGTCTTCGGGCATGATGTCCCATACATCGGCGGGTTTGCTTCCGTTCGGATGGTATCGGAGAAAATAGAACCCTTTATCCCGCAGTTCCTTGGCGCGGCCCGAGACCTTTTCGCTGTCTGAGTGAGTCGCGCGTTGTTGGCCGCGAATAATCATGCGGAAATCCGAGATTCGTCCAGAAGCGACGTCTGCGAGAATCTGGTCCAACGCTTTGAAGGCCGCTTGTTTCTCTTCCTCGCTTAGCGATGTCGAGAGTTCGATCTGTCGCTTGTAGCGAACGCCAGAAACCCCAGTGGCGGATACGACGGCACCATTGACGACACGCGCTTCCCTAGGCCTTGAACGAATCGCGTCAACGTCGTAGTAATACTTCGCCTGCTTCACGAAGTGAAAGACATTTTCGTGGACATTGCCAAGGCGGTCCTTCGTGTTGTCCATGCCGCTCTTGACTTTGTTCCAAATCACGCTGTTGCGCAGAATCCAGCCTTGGCGATCGGTGAGTTCCAGCGCCACTCGCCAAGGAATGCCAGTAAGGCCCTTGTCCTGGTAGCTATCACCGATGTTGAGCCAGAACGAACCCTCGGGCTTGAGGACGCGCTTTAGTGAAAGCAAAATGTCCGACAGGTGACGGATGAACTCCTGGTAGTCACTCTCAAGTCCAATGCCTCCGCCTTCGTACTCGCGTTTCCCCCAGTACGGCGGCGAGGTCATGGCGAAGTCGATGGACGATGTCGGTAGCTGGTCCAGCACGGTCCGCGCGTCACCGAGGAGTAGAAGAGGCCGAAGGCGGCCACCGGACAGGTACGCCTCCACACTCTCGGCGTAGTTCGTCGCCACGATTGAGCGGGGCTGCCTCGCCAGCAGTGAATCCTGGCCCTTGATCGTCGTTTCAGTGTTCCTCATGTTGCCCACCTCATCCTGCATCCCTTCTCGGGGGCGTGACACCTACGGGGCATCGTTGCACGCCCACCGGCGCGCGGCTGCGATCCGTGCCAGTGGTGCGGTGTGTCCCGCGCGTCCGAGTGGGGCGTGGTGTTAGGATTCACCGCGCTTTCATCTCACTCAGAATGCCGTCGATCCGATCAAGAAGCCTGCGACTGCGTACTATCGCATCGTTAGCGTGGTTTGTGATTAACGCGTCCATATCGGGGTAGGCTCCGCCAATAGGTCTCCACGTGATCTTGATTTCCACAAGTCTGTCGACGACTTCATACGCTTGGTATGTTGCAGCGAGATCTGAGGGATCAAGCATTTCGTATATATCTGGAGCAGACAAAGCCGCAAGGACTGACGCCTTTTCGAAAACGGTAACGGGAATATTGCCGTGATGACTGTGCTGAAGCACCGCATTCGCGTGTTCAATATTGCGGCGTAGACAGGGACGAAGAGATGACAAAGCCCTTTCTTCCTCCAAAATAATGGCACGCATTGCCGCATGATCCATCGGGTTGTCGCCGGTATGAGTGCGAATCTTGTATAGACCCGCACCAGTTCCAACAGGCTTTTCCCTTTGCTCCTGGATTTGAACGTGGAGCAGCCAGCGTCCGTTGTCGAGTTGGTATTCCTGATTGGTGAGAAGCGTGACTGCTGGACGAAGATCGCGCGCCCATGCATCAATTCTCTGTTTGTCGGCGTCGATGTCTCGGCTTTCGAAACCTACGGGGCTCCCCCTTTGACTTCCGTCGGCGTCAATTACGCCATCGACGCCTACGATGATGTGCCCACCGTAGCGATTGGCGAAGGCCATAATGTGTTCGCTGAAGGTTCTGTCAAATTCCCCCTTGAATTCAACATGAATACGCTCCGACTATTGAATCATGCCAAGGAGTTCGGCGGGGACTGGCATTCGATAACCTTCTTTCGCGTCTCCAAAGTCTCTGGAAGCAGGCTGCTAGCCGCCGTGAATCGGGGACGGCAGCGAGTATGCACGGTCCAATGCGGTGGCACCGGCCATCTGTGCAATGAATCCTAACGGCCTGCGTTTCAGCCGCGGCGGCTCATGATTGCACCGGCCGCCGTCGGCTGCAAACGCGGGTTAGCCGGCCCGCGCCTCTAGCGGCCGAAGCGGACGCCTCGCGGCAGCCACGTCGGCCGAAGCACCGACGGTGAGCAGAGCAGGGCTGCAAGATTCCTGTTGCCGCCTTGGTGCGTGACCCAGGACGAGGTATCGACGGCACCCGTTCGATCGGCGAGTTCGGAGGCGAACCGCCAAAACCTCGGTCGAGCCTCGGGCTGGACGGCGTACACAAAGAGCGCTGCTACTCCTGGCTGGCCGCTGTCGATGAAGTCTTTCAACACATCCGACAGACGCTCGATATCCGCCCGGTACAACTGGTTCTCGTCAGCGTAACCGTCCTCGTGATACGTCATGGGGTCCGCTGAAAACAACCACGGTGACTGAAGGGAGGCTGGACACCTCAAGACTCCGTGTGGGTAAACTTCACCGCGCCATGATCCAGCAACCGGCGTGACGTTCGATCGAGACCATGCCTCTTGCAGCGCCGCGTGCTTATCCGCGTCGTTCTCTGTGATCCCACCGGACAGCCGGTCTCTGCCGATGACTGCGGCAAGCAACTCTCCGGTGTTGGGATAATGGTCAAGGGAAGCCTTCGTCGCTCGGTACGCCGTGACGATTGGGGCTTCGCGCTTCCGTGGGCCGTTCCGGGCGCTCTCAAACGCCTCGGCTAGCAAATCACGCGCCTGACCGTTCGGCAGAGGACCACACGCCTCGTACGGCGCCATACCGTGGGTCAGCGCGATGTGAAGACGACCTCCAGCGCTGTCCCCGACCAAGTGGCAAGCAATCGCGACCTCGACGCTGTGTTGGAGGAAGTTTCCGTCGTTGCCTTTAGCCACGGTGTCCTCGATGCCGAGCACCACGTTTCCTATTATCCGGCTACAAGTAGACAGACCTGTCTATTTCCTTTAGGGCTGCAGGGTGCTGCAGCCTATTTCGCTCCGCCTGGCCATAGGTTCTGAGGGTATCCCTTTGTCGGCAAAGGCCCCGACCTCGCGGGAGGGGCGTTGGACCTCACCGGGATAGGCTGCGGGCGCCCGCAGTCTATTTCGGCAGGCCGGTTGCCTGCCGACACTTGTGGCGCAGGGGTGTGCAGGATGGCGAGCCGGTCGGCTGGGCTGCGGACGGCCGCCGGTCCCCGGTTCAGGACGTGGGTGTAGATCATGGTCGTGCTCACGTCCTTGTGGCCCAGGAGTTCCTGGACTGTGCGGATGTCGTATCCATCCTCCAGGAGGTGAGTAGCAATGTCAAACGTCAATCAAACGGGACGTTGCTTCCGAGTATTCCTTTCTGCCTCACCAGCTTTGAGCGACCCGTCTCGTCAGAGGGGACCTTGCCAACTTCAGCAAGTTATGCTGGCTCGTGCCGCGATTCGGAACAGCTTGCCGCATTTGGCAATGACCACTCCTCCCTTGGTCGTCTCGACCTCGCTGTGGCCGAGCCCATTCCGAAAGGTTGGGATGGCGAGCCTGCCCACAAAATAGATTGGTGCAATGAGAATCACGAACGCCGCGGCGGCCTCCCTCAGCCAATCAGGGGCGCCGCCGGGCGCGGAAAATCGAGGGAATGGGTGGTGGGGTTATCTGGCTTGAATCCTAGCTCCAACGCGAGCCGGGAATCAAGGGCTTTTTGTCAGGAGGCTCGCAGTTTCTCGCTCACCCATTCCCTGACGAGGTCTGCCTGGTCCACCCCCCTCGACTCTGCAATGCGCTTCAACGCCTCGGCCTGCTCGGGGAGAAGCCGAATTCGCATTACGGCTTGGGGCCCCCGATCAAAAACGGGCTCCTCAACTTCTTCGAGTTCATCTTCGAACTCGGTGACATCATGGGTGTCCCAGAACTGCGCGAGTTCTTCGATGGAATCAGTCTGCGGAATCTTGCTCATGGTTAGCGCCTCTTCCACTGCTTGAAACGTCAACCAGACGACTTACCGGTCTTGCGGGGATGGTCGTCTTGGCGGACGGGGTGCCGCTGCGCCACGGCCTTCCAGAAATCCTTGTGCGTCAGCCCCTTGCCCGACCGAATGCTCCGCCGCGACTTCTCCAGTATTGCTTGGAAGCGCGGCGAACGGGCCAACAACAATCCTTCCAAGTCGTCATCATCCAGAGGGGCAAGCAGTACCGCGACAGGTCTGCCGTTGCGCGTGATGACGACTGGCCCCTCCCTTTCGCATTGTTCCAAGTAGGCACTCAATCGTGCTTTCACATCTGCCAACGGAGCAATTCTCATCCTCCATACTCCTCTCGACCGATACTCAGCCGATTCCTCTCCTTGACTCCGATCGCCAGGATTTCGACCGTCTGCTCTTCGGCGTTGATCTCGTAATACACCCGGAAGCGATTCTTGGGCCCGAACCGCAGTTCCCACGTTGCACCGAAAGGGCCAGGCTCTTCGAGTGGCTTACGATTTCGGGTGACCTGCTCCGGCATATACCGCAGTTGCTGGTCAATGGTTTTTTCGATCAAGCGATGATACTTCCCCTCGATAGCGTCGAGGTGGTCCAGGGTCTCGGCTGCGTAAACCAGCTCAAACCGCCTCTTGAGTGGCATCGACCAGAATTATAGTCAGGATTCTGGTGGTGTCAACCGGTTTGGTGACGAGGCGACAGGTGGCCAACGGGGGCGGCGGATATGCCGTGGGAGCGACGGCGAGTGGAGGACAAGGATCTGGGCCGTGCGCGCCAGCCCGCTCAAGGGCGGGTCGCTTGCTCCAGCAGGTAGAGATAGGAGCGGTAGATCTGGCCGGTGGCGCGGGTTATGCCGATCTCGCAGGTGCGGCTACTGGAGAAGTAGCCGTCGTGCCGGCCGGCCTGGACTTCGGCGGCCTCGCGGCGGGTGGCGGCCTGGGTAAGTTCGGGGAACAGGAACCCCCGACCGCCGGAGAAGCCGCAGAGTGCGCGGATTTCCTCCTTGGCGGTTGTATTGTGCGGAGCTGGCCAGCGGTTGGCCGGAGGCCAGGGAAATGCTGGGGTGCGGATCGGGGCCGACGCCGTGGAGGAGGATGGCAAGAAAAGGAGGGGCCACCCCTCGGGGTGGCCCCTCCGCCGGCGGCGAGTCTATGGCTTCAAGGCATACGAGCTCAGCACCTTCATGTAGTTGCCGCGCTCGAAGGCGGCCGGCTGGGCCACAGAGCGGTAGCTCATGCTGCCCTGCATCTGGCGGATGGACGCGTACTCGTGCTCCTCCATCCAGGCCAGCAGGTCGCTGCGCACCTTGGCCAGGTGTCCGATGCCGTTCTTGAGCAGGGCCGATGTCATCATCGCCACGCGCGCCCCGCTCATCATCGCCTTGAGCACGTCCTGGGCCGTGTGCACGCCGCCCGTCACCGCCAGGTCGGCCCGGATGTGCCCGTACAGGATGGCCACCCAGTGGAGGCGCAGCAGCAGTTCGTACGAATTGCTCAATGTCAGACGCGGCACCGCCTCCAGCTTCTCCAGGTCGAGGTCCGGCTGGTAGAAGCGGTTGAACAGCACGAGCGCGTCCGCGCCCACTTGGTCCAGGCGCCGCGCCATGTTAGCCATGGCGGTGAAGGCGTGCCCGAGCTTCACCGCCACGGGGATCTTCAGCGTGGCCTTCACGTCCCGGACCAGATCGAGGTACATCTGCTCCACCTGGGCGCTCCCCATCTCCGGATCGGTGGGGATGTAGTAGACATTGAGTTCCAGCGCGTCGGCGCCGGCCTCTTGGATCATCTTGGCGTAGCGGATCCAGCCCCCGGTGGAGACGCCGTTCAGGCTGCCGATGACGGGGATGCGGACGGCGGTTTTGGCCCGGCGGATGTGCTCCAGGTACTCGTCCGGCCCCAGCTTGTAATCGGCCAGCGTGGGGAAGTAGGAGAGCGACTCGGCGAAGCTCTCCGTTCCGAGGGACAGGAAGCGATCCAGGTGCTGGCTTTCAAAGTCGATCTGCTCTTCGAAGAGGGAGTGCAGCACCACGGCCGCCGCCCCCGCATCTTCCATCCGCCGGATGTTATCGACGTCCTCGCACAGGGGGAAGGCAGAAACCACCAGTGGGTTTTTCAGGCTGAGCCCCAGGTAGGTGGTGGACAGGTCGGTCATTGGGGTTTCTCCTCCGTGGGGCCGGCGGACTGCGGCTTCTGCTCCGAGGCCGGTTTCATCGGCATGGCCGCCCAGTGCTCGTACAGGCGCCACCGCGCGGTCACCTCGGCCTGGGCGGTCTCCAGCAGCCGCTTGGCCGCCTCAGGATCGCTGTGGCTCAGCATGGTGAAGCGCGTCTCATTGTTCTCGAACTTGTCCAGGGTCAGCGTCGGTGCCTTGCTGTCCAGCACCAGTGGATTCTTCCCTTCCTTGGCCAGGTTCGGGTTGAACCGCATGAGAGGCCAGTGGCCGGTCTGCACGGCTGCCTTCTGCTGGTCCAGGCCGTGCTTGAGGTCGTATCCGTGGGCGATGCAGTGGCTGTAGGCCAGGATCAGCGACGGCCCGTTGTACGCCTCGGCCTCGAGGAAGGCCTTCACCGTGTGCATGTCGTTGCTGCCGAAGGCCACGCGGGCGACGTAGATGTTCCCGTAGGTCATGGCGATCATCGCCATGTCCTTCTTCGGGGCAGACTTTCCGCCGGCGGCGAACTTGGCCACGGCGCCGCGCGGCGTCGCCTTGGACATCTGCCCGCCCGTGTTGGAGTAGACCTCGGTGTCCAGCACCAGGACGTTGACGTTCGCCCCCGAGGCCAGGACGTGATCCAGTCCACCGTATCCGATGTCGTAGGCCCAGCCGTCACCGCCCACGATCCACACGCTCTTCTTGACCAGGGCATCGGCCAGGCTCAGCAGATCACGCGCCTCCACCGAGTTCATGCCCCGCAGCTTTTCCTTGAGCTGCTGGACCCGGTCGCGCTGGGCCTTGATGCCCGCCTCGGTGGACTGGTCGGCGGTGAGCAGCGCCTCGACCAACGCATCGCCGAGGGACCCCGACAGTCGTCTGAGCAGCTCATGGGCGTACTGCTGCTGCTTGTCCATGGCGAGCCGGATCCCCATCCCAAACTCGGCATTATCCTCGAAGAGGGAGTTCGACCAGGCCGGCCCGCGCCCGTCCACGGTCATGCAGTAGGGGGTGGTAGGCAGGTTGGCCCCGTAGATCGAGGAGCAGCCGGTGGCGTTGGCGATCACCGTCCGGTCGCCGAAGAGCTGGGTGAGCAGCTTGACGTACGGGGTCTCGCCGCAACCGGCGCAGGCGCCGGAGAACTCGAACAGGGGCTGCAAGAGCTGCACGTCCTTGACCTGGCTCATGGTCAGGGCCCCGCGATCCATCTCGGGCAGATCCAGGAAGAACTTCCAGTTGGCGGCCTCGGACTCGCGGAGCGGCGGCTGCGGCGCGATATTGATGGCCTTGAGGCGCACCTCTTTCTTGTTCTTGGCGGGGCAGACCTCCACGCACAGCTCGCAGCCCGTGCAGTCCTCGGGCGCGACCTGCAGGGTATACTTCATCTCCTTGAACTCGCGCCAGCGGGCCGGGGCCGACTTGAAAGTCGGCGGGGCGTCCTTGAGCAGTTCCGGCGAGTACACCTTGGCCCGGATGCAGGCGTGGGGGCAGACCAGGACGCACTTGCCGCATTGGATGCAGACTTCCGTGTCCCACACCGGGATCTCCAGCGCGATGTTGCGCTTCTCCCACTGGGTGGTGGCCGTCGGAAAGGTGCCGTCCACCGGGAAGGCGCTGACGGGCAGGGAGTCGCCATCGTTGGCGATGATCTTGGCCAGCGTCTTCTGGACGAACTCCGGCGCCTCCTTGGGCACGGGCGGGCGCAGGTCGAAGGTGCTGGTCACCCGTCCGGGGACCTTGACCTCGTGCAGGTGGTCGAGGGCGGCGTCCACGGCGGCGAAGTTCTTCTTCACGACCGCCTCACCCCGCCTGCCGTAGGTTTTCTCGATGGATTTCTTGATAGCGGCGATGGCCTCGTCCCGGGGCAGGACGCCGCTGATGGCGAAGAAGCAGGTCTGCATGATGGTGTTGATCCGCACCCCCATGCCGGTCTTCTCCGCCACCTTGTACCCGTCGATGACGAAGAAGCGCAGCTTCTTGTCGATGATCTGCTGCTGGACCGTCCGGGGGAGGTGATCCCAGACCTCGTCCGGCCCGTACAGGCTGTTCAGCAGGAACGTTGCGCCCGGCTCTGCCCCCTTCAACACGTCCAGCCGCTCCAGGAAGCTGAACTGGTGGCAGGCCACGAAGCTGGCCCGGCCGATGAGGTAGGTGGACCGGATCGGTTCGGGACCGAAGCGCAGGTGGGAGATGGTTAGCGCCCCGGACTTCTTCGAGTCATACACGAAATAGCCCTGGGCGTAGTTGTCGGTGTCCTCGCCAATGATCTTGATGGAGTTCTTGTTGGCCCCCACGGTCCCGTCGGCCCCCAGGCCGTAGAAGAGGGCCCGGATGGTCTTCGGGTCCTCGGTCGAGAAGTTGGGGTCGTAGTCGAGGCTCGTGTGGGTGATGTCGTCGACGATGCCCACGGTGAAGTGGTTCTTGGGCTTGGGCTTCGCCATTTCGTCGAAGACGCCCTTGATCATGGCCGGCGTGAATTCCTTGGAGGAAAGCCCGTAGCGCCCGCCGATGATCCGCGGTGCCACGGTGAACGGGGCGGCGCCGGCGGCCATGGCCTCGCTCACCGCGGTGACGACGTCCACGTAGAGCGGCTCGCCCGCCGCGCCCGGTTCCTTGGTGCGATCCAGGACGGCGATGGTCTTGACGCTCTTGGGGAGCGCCTGGACGAAGTGCTCGACGGAGAAGGGCCGGTAGAGCCGGACCTTCAGGACGCCGACCTTCTCGCCCCGGGCCGCGAGATACTCCACCGTCTCGTGGGCGGCCTCGGCGCCGCTCCCCATCAGGACGATCACCCGCTCGGCGTCGGGAGCGCCCACGTAGTCGAAGAGGTGGTACTGGCGCCCCACGATCCTGGCGAACTTGTCCATGGCGTTCTGCACGATGGTGGGGCAGGCGAGGTAGTAGGGGTTCACCGTCTCGCGCGCCTGGAAGAAGACGTCCGGGTTCTGGGCTGTGCCGCGCAGGACCGGGCGATCGGGCGAGAGGGACCGGGCGCGGTGCGCCTGCACCAGCTTGTCATCGATCATGGCCCGCATGTCGTCCTGCGTCAGCTCCTCGACCTTCGTCACCTCGTGCGTCGTCCGGAACCCGTCGAAGAAGTGCAGGATGGGGACCCTCGCCTCCAGCGTCGCCGCCTGGGCGATCAGGGCCAGGTCCATGACCTCCTGGATGGAGTTGGAGGCGAGCAGGGCCCAGCCCGTGGCGCGCGTGGCCATCACGTCGCCGTGGTCCCCGAAGATGGAGAGGGCATGAGACGCCACCGTCCGAGCCGCCACGTGAAAGACCGCGGAGGTCAGCTCGCCCGCGATCTTGTACATGTTGGGGATCATCAGCAGGAGTCCCTGGGAGGACGTGAAGGTCGTCGTGAGCGCCCCGCCCTGCAGGGCCCCGTGGACCGCCCCCGCAGCGCCGCCCTCGCTCTGCATCTCCACCACGACCGGGATGGTCCCCCAAATGTTGGTCTTGCCCTCAGATGACCATTGATCCGACCATTCCCCCATCGGGGAGGAGGGGGTGATCGGATAGATGGCGATCACCTCGTTGGTCTGGTGCGCGGTGTATGCGGCTGCCTCGTTTCCGTCAATCGTTACCTTCGGTCTACTCATCGGAAATCTCCAATCTCCCTTGGACAATCTGTTCAGTATGTCAAGGGGCTTGCCTGCGCTGGATGACCGGGCCGACGGCTCCGGCGGGCAGGCGGGCACTGTAGCAAGAAGATAGCAGCAAGGCCTGTGCCTCGAAGGAGATGAAGGCTCAGTTCAGTGCGCAAGCTTCGGTGGATTCAGCGCTTCCAACGGCCGAATGGGCTGTAAAGTGATCAGCCGGATCCGCCGAAGGTGTTGCAGGTGGGACACTCACGTGCAGCAGTGTCCCAGAACCCATCATTTCTTCTGTGCCGCGGCACGCACAGCCTCTAGGAACCGGGTCTCCGGGAGGGCGCCCTCGATGACCCCGGTCTCGTTGACGATGGTCCGGGGGACGGCCCGCACCTGGTACCGCTGCGCCAGGTGGGGAAACTCGGTGGCCTCCACCGCGTCGCCGGTGATGAAAGTGCTCTCCAGGGCGAATTGGTGGACCAGCCGCACCGCGGCTGGGCAGTGGGGTCAGGTGGGCGTCGTGAACACCTGGAGGTGGACCGGTTCGTTGATCTTGCCGAGCGCTGCGCGGGTCTCGGGCAGAAGATCGGTGCTCTCCCGCGAGACGTCCTTGATGGCCTCCAGGAACGGGACGAACTCGTACCCCAGCGGGATCCCGTAAAAGCGGATGCCGTAATCCTTCGATCCCTCCACCACGGTCACCGGGATCTTGTCCACCCGGTACTGGGTGACTTTTTCCTTGTCGAGTTGGAAGTTATAGACCTCCAGGCTGATCTTGTCGGAGAGTTCCTTCACCTCTCGGAGCAGTTGTTCGGTCTCCCGACAGTACTGGCAGGCCAACTCCTGGGTGAAGTTCACCAGCTTCACCGGTCCCGTCAAGGCCTTGAGCTGCGCCTGCACCTCTCGCCGGTCCCGTTCGTTTATTATGGCCATGCCTTCCTCCGAGCGATCGGCATCTCGCGCCAGGCAGCGGGCCTGTCCGGGGCGAGCGCCATCTTTTCTCATACCTCACCGCGGGTCACCAATCAATGGAATTGTTCCGAATGTCGCCTTGGAAGTACCTTCCTCCGCACATCTGCCGTGACCGGTGGGCGGGTCATCCCGGCGCGGTCCGCCGGCCGTCCGGTCCGATAAGGGGCCGCTGTGTCGGCAGGGGTCGGCCTGGGGAGAGCGACGGCAGGTGAAACAGGGAACGATTCGAGATGGCCCAGAGTTCTGCCGTTAAACTATGGGCGCTGAAGGCGTCCGTCGGCTTAAGCGGCGCGGTAGGCCCCCCGACTCTACGCTGACTTCCTGACGCGACGAGAGGTTGCGAATGCCGGGGACCTGCTCTCAATTCGCCGCATGGCCTCGGGGTCGAACACCCTTTCCCCGCACGCCGCACACCCGAAGAATCGAAGCTGCGGGACCGTGTACTGGCGACCCCTAAACTCACCAGACCAGTTCCGCCGAACCGAATGGATCCGATCGCTACCGCAGGAGGGACACACCTTGATCTTCAGCATAGTTAGCCCTGATCCGAAAAAACCATTGAACCGCCATGACGCCAAGGTCGCCAAGGATGCGATGTTTCGAACTCTCGACCGAAGAACACAAAAACCGGTTTATGGGGCATTCAGAAGTTCCGCTCCTTTCCCCCAATAAGCCATTTCGGTCTTGGCGTTCTTGGCGCCTTGG